>Ga0080006_1245992_pt1 | contig 281325 bp, 231 predicted proteins | sample RS3BMetagenome_FD_69209 | JGI IMG/M metagenome (GOLD analysis project Ga0080006, IMG submission 69209) | Ferric oxide microbial mat and aquatic microbial communities from Rainbow Spring, Yellowstone National Park, USA - RS3B (SPADES... ...
CGACGCACACCCTCGCCACCGAGGTTGGTACGCACCGGGACGGGTTGGCCCGGCTCGCAGCGGAATTCGGCGCTCAAGTCCTCGGGCACCGCGAAGGCCACCAGGGTGCTGGCGGCGGGGATCGGGTCGAGCGTGGAAAGGCGGTCGCCGTAGCCGGTGCCGCCATAGGCCGGCCAGTCCTGGCCGGCGAGCTGCAGCGGATTGCCGCCGCTCGCCGGGCTGCCTGCCGCGGCCGGCAGCGAGCTCCTTATCGCGTGGCGGTCGGCGGTCAGCGACAGTCCCAGCACGACCACGACGGCGGCCAGCACACCGCCGAGTGCCGCCTGGCCGGCACGCGGCCCCGCGAACGGGCGACGGAGCAGGAAGGGCAGCGCGAGCAGCCAGACGCCGAGCGGGGCGAGGATGTCGCCGCGCGGCACCAGCGCCCAGAAATCGAGACCGGCCTCGGCCAACGCCCAGATCAGCGTGCCGAGCAGCAGTGCTGCGTAGAGCCACAGCGCGGTGGAGCGGCCGCGCCAGAGCAGCACGGCGGTGGCGAGCAGCGCGGCACCGGCCGCGACGTAGTAGAGACTGCCGCCGAGGACGGCCAGCCAAACGCCGCCGACGACCAGGTAGAGCCCTACCGCGCCCACCGCCAATGCACTCAGAACAAGCAGCCAGACTCGTGCCGGCGCGCCGCGCCGCCGCTCGTGGTCCTCCGTTTGTACGGACACGCTTGTTCTCCCGAAGACCTCGACGTGCAAGCAGCTAGCGGCCACCCCGGGCGCGGGTTGCCCAGCGCCGCCTCAAATTGCCGCGCAATGCCCGGCAGGGCGGCACCCGGGTCACGACGGTGGCGCAGCACGCTTAGATCATCCGCACCACGGCGTGCACGATGTGTCGCACCTGCACCGGCTTCTGCAGGCAATGAACGCCGCGGAACTCATCAGGAAGCAGGTTGGCGTCGTAGCCGGTCATGAACGAGAACGGCACGTCGAGCGCCCTGAGCAGCCGTGCCAGCTGATAGGTCGGGCCCTGGCCGAGATTGACGTCGAGGATCGCGCAGTCCGGCAGCGTCTCGCGCACGCAGCGCATCGCCGACGCCTCGTCCGCGAACGGACCGAGCACGTTGGCACCGGTCCGCGCGATCGCCTCGCTGGCATCGTCCGCGAGCATCAGGTCATCCTCCATGATCAGGACGCTCAGTCCTGAAAAGTCCGGCTTGCCTTGAATCCCCACGCCGCGCCACTCTCCCCGGCAACCTGCCACTCCAGCTTAGCGACATAGCGCCGCGGAACGTGCCGGTGCGGCGGCGCGGCCCGCAAATGGGCGTGATCGCAACTTCGATCGGGCCGCGCCTGCGACGATGTCGCGCATCGCTTTGCCCCTGGAGGCCGGATCATGTCGGCAGGATACGGATGATGATCGGGGGCCTGACCTTGGACGCCACTATCGAGGACCTGCTGAACTTCATCCAGCAGAGTCGCGGCTTCGACTTTCGTGGCTACAAGCGGACCAGCCTGCGCCGCCGGATCGCGATCCGCATGGATGCCGTCGGTGCCGATAGCTTTGCCGCCTACCAGGCGCGCCTGGAGGCCGACCCGGGCGAATACGACGCCCTGCTCGATACGGTGCTGATCAACGTCACCTCCTTCTTTCGCGATCCCGATGCCTGGGCGAGCCTGCGCACCGACGTGCTGCCGGACATGCTGCGCGGCACCGGGTCCAGCGGACCGATCCGGATCTGGAGCGTCGGCTGCGCCACCGGCCAGGAGCCGTACTCCATCGCCATGGAGCTGGCCGACCTGATGCCCACCCACGAATTCCTCGACCGGGTGAAGATCTATGCCACCGACCTCGACGAGGAAGCGCTGCGCGTCGCACGCCTGGCCACCTACACACCCGGTGAGGTCGAGGGCGTGCCGGCCGAGCGCCTCGAGACCTATTTCGAGCGCACCGCTCACCACTACGTCTTCAATCGCGACCTGCGGCGCTGCGTCATCTTCGGCCGCCACAACGTGGTGCGCGACGCTCCGATCTCGCGCATCGATCTGCTGATCTGCCGCAACCTCCTCATCTACCTGGAGGCCGAGACGCAGGATCTCGTGCTGCCGCGCCTGTATTATTCGCTGGTGCCGGATGGCTACCTGTTCCTCGGCAAGGCCGAAACGCAGATGGCGCGGTCGCAACTGTTCAAGCCGGTCGACAGCCGACACCGGATCTTCCAGAAGGCTTCCCGCGACTGGCGCCGCACCGCCGGTGGCGGACTTGCCGCCGCGCGGAGTTTCCCGCCGCTGGACGGTGCCGCATCCGGCGCCCTTCTGTTCGAGCAGGCGCTCAACGAGGTGGGCGCCGCGGTGCTGGTGATCAACGATGCCGGCTGCGTCGCCCTGGCCAACCTCGCCGCACGCCGGCTGCTCGGCGTGGCCGAGCCGGATATCGGCCGGCCCTTCCAGGACCTGTCGATCTCCTACCGCCCGCTTGAACTTCGCGGTCCGATCGAGCAGGTGATGCTCGACCACCAGCCGGTTCGGCTCGAGCACCAGGAATTCGCCGTCTCGCCGCTGGAAATGCTGCGCCTGACGGTCGAGATCCGCCTGCTCAGCCGCCCGGACGGCCTGCCCTACGCGGTGATGCTGACCTTCACCGACACCACGCGCCTGTTCAACATGCAGCGCGAGCTCGACGCCGCCCAGGAGAACCTCGAGCAATCCATCGAGGAGCTGCAATCGGCCAACGAGGAGCTGGAGACCACCAACGAGGGGCTGCAATCGACCAACGAGGAGCTGGAAACCACCAACGAGGAGCTGCAATCGACCAACGAGGAGCTGGAAACGATCGCCGAGGAGTCGCGCTCGACCGCCGAGGAGATGGAGGCGGCAAACGAGGAGCTCAGGATCCGCACCGGACAGGCGCTGCACAGCGCGATGCATCTGCGCGCGATCCTGCGCAGCCTCAATGTCGGCATCATCGTGCTCGACCGCATGCAGATCATCGAGAGCTGGAACCGCTGGAACGAGAACACCTGGGGCCTGCGCGCCGAGGAGGCGGTCGGCCGGCCGTTCGCGTCACTCGACATCGGCTTTCCGGTGCAGTCCCAGGTCGGCAACCTGCAGCGCGTCCGCAACGGCGAGCAGGTCGCCGAGCAGCTGGTCGAGGGTGTGGACCGCCGCGGCCGCAACATCCTGTGCCGCATCCGCCTCGTTCCCCTGCTCGACGACAATGCGAGCCCCGTCGGCGGCGTGATGGTCATGGAGGACGTCACCGCCGAGCGCCGGCGCGACGACTACGAGCGCCATCTCGGCCGCGTTCTGGGCCAGGCGCTCAACGAGATCTACTTCCTCGATCCGGAGACGCTGCGCTTCACCATCGCCAATCGCGGCGCCGAGCTGAAGCTTGGCTGCCATCGCGACCAACTCACCCAAGTCTCGCTCGCCGACCTCCTGCCGGCCGGCGGTGTCGAGGACCTCAAGCTGCGGCTCGAGCCGCTGTTCGGCGGCGAACAGTCCGAGATCGTCATCGAGACCACGATCACCTCGCTCGACGGGCGCAGCTACCCGGCCCAGATCTGCTTCCAGTATTTCGCCGACGAGGACCCGCCGATCCTGCTCGCCCTGGTCCACGACACGACCGCGCGCGTCCGGCTGAGTGCCGACTGAGGCGCGATCCGCTCAGGCGCCTGCGCCCGGCCGTTCGGCCGCGTCCGTACCGGTGCCCACTTGTCGCTGCCTCCTCAACGTCGCGCCTTTGCAGAGCGCGTCTCCCCGCGCATCTCCCGGCGGGCTTGCTCAACCGGCGTCGGCACCCTCCTCGGTGACGACCGCCTGGCGCAGGCGGCTCATCGCCTCCTCCAGCACCCTGATGAAGTTCTCCGCCTCCGCGACCCCCGCCGCCCAGCGTCGTGCGGCCAGCGTGCGGCCGGCGGCCAGTGCCTTGTCGTGCATCTCGCCGAACAGCCGCACCCGGTCACGATGCGTGCGTGCCGCCACCGCCAGCGCGCGCTCGATCTCGTCGGTCTGTGCCTGCGCCAGGCCGAGCGGCGTGAAGGCATGTCCCACCTGGCAGCGGAAATGCAGGCTTTCCTGCGGTCCGACTTCGTTGAGCACCCCGCCGCAATCCGGGCACGACAGCCGGCTGGCCGCGCCCGGCGTCTCGACTCTCGGTTCCATGATCGGCAGTTCCTGTGCGGCGATTCGGTCCTCGAGTTCGTACTCCGGCGGCAGCGGCACCACCGGCCCCGCCTCCTCGCCGGCGAGCCGGACCAGCCGCTCCGCGAGATCGTCGAGCCGCAGGCAATGATCCACATGGTCGCGCTGCAGCGCGTTGCGCGGCATCGACGGCCATTCCGCCTCGTCGGGATCCTGCACCACCGACGTACCGCCGGCGGCCTTGATCATGATCAGCCCGTCGGTTCCGTCGTCGAGCAGCCCGGTCAGCACGACCCCCACCACCTGCGCGCCGTAGGCCAGCGCCGCGGACCGGAACAGCGCGTTGATCGCCGGCCGCGTCCGGTTCTCCTGTGGACCGCGCCGCGACAGGATCAGGCCCGGCCGCAACAGCAGGTGGCGGTCCGGAGCGGCGACATAGATCCGGCCGAGCCGGATCGCCTCGCCCTCCCTTGCCACTGCCGCGGGCAGCCGGCTCGACCTGTCCAGCAGGTCGGGCAGGATGCTGGGTGCGGTGGGCGACAGGTGCTGAGCGATGAAGATCGCGGCATCGAGATCGGCCGGCAACAGGCTCAGCAGGCGGGACAGGGCGGCAATGCCGCCGGCCGACGCGCCAATCACAATGATGTTTCTCTTCGCCATCCGGACTTTCCAAAGCGCGCGCGCGTCGTTACTCGGTCCACCGCCAGAGTGTTCACAACATGAGACCGGGCCGCGGCCAAGGATGCATCCGATGACGAAGGATGGCCAGGACGTGTTGCACGCCCAGACCGAACTGGCGCAGTTGCGCGCGGCGCTGAGATCGGCGGAGGAGGAGAACGCACGCCTGTCGCGCGAGCGCCGCGTGCTGTCGAGCAGGCTCGAGCAGCAGGCGCGCGAGTACCGCGAGGCCAACGAGGGCCACCGGCGGATCATCGCCGCCCTGGTCGAGGGCGGCGGCAGCGGCGAGGCTGCCGGCTTGATCCAGGCGCAGACCGAGGAGGATCTGCGCGTCGCCATCGAGGAATTGCAGGTCCTTTCCGAGGAGCTCGAGGCGAGCAACCAGACCTTGCGCCAGGTCAACCACGATCTCGACGACCGCGTCGCGGCGCGCACGCGCGACCTCGAGCGCGCGAACCGCGATCTGCGGGCCAGCGAGAACGCGTTGCGTGCCGTGACCGACCTCATCCCCGACCTTCTGTGGCGGGCCACCCGGCATGGTGATGTGGTCTGGTGCAACAAGCGCTGGCACGACTACACCGGCCAGACGGAAGCGGTCGCGGTCGGTCATGGCTGGCTCGGCGCCGTTCATGTCGAGGATCGCGGCGTGACCCGGATCGCCTGGCAGCGCGCGGTCGCGGACGGCGCGAGCTTCGAGCGCGAGGTCCGGCTGCGCGACCCCGGTGGCCAGCATCGCTGGTTCCTGCTCCGTGCCGCGCCCACCCTGGACGCCGACGGGATCAGCGGCTGGTATGCGGCGCTCACCGACATCCATGCCCGCCGCCTGACCATGCAGGCGCTCACCGAAAGCGAGCAGCTCTTCCGCAGCCTGATCGAGGGCATCCCGCAACTGGTCTGGCGCTCACGCTCGCGCGGTGCCTGGGTCTGGTGCAGCCCGCAATGGTCGCACTTCACTGGTCAGGCCCCCGACGCGGCACTCGGCCTGGGCTGGGTGAAGAAGCTGCATCCGGCCGACCAGCAGGCCGCACTGTCGGCCTGGATCGACGCTGAGAGCCTGGGCGCGCTCGACCTAGAAGCGCGCATCTACGACCAGGCTGGAGCGCGCTACCGCCATTTCCGCATCCGCGCCTCGCCGGTCGCCGCCGAGGACAGGCGCGCCATGGAATGGCTCGGCACCTGCACCGATGTCGACGACCTGCTCGAGCTGCAAGGCCGCCAGCAGGTGCTGGTCGCCGAGCTTCAGCACCGCACCCGCAACCTGCTCGCCGTCGTGCAGTCGCTGGTCCGCAGGACCGCCGCCGGCAGCGGCTCGCTCGAGGATTTCCTCGACAGGATCGGCGAGCGGCTCGACGCGCTGGCGCGCGTGCAGAGCCTGCTCGGTCAACGGTCGGAAGGCACCAGGGTGACGGTCGCCGACATCGTCCGCGCCGAACTCGCAGCCCATGTCGAGTTCGGCGCGGAGGGCCCGGACGGGCGGGTGAGCGTGGAGGGCCCCGAGGATGTCGGACTGCGCGCGGCCAACGTGCAGACCTTCGCGCTGGCGCTGCACGAACTCGCCACCAACGCGATCAAGTATGGCGCACTGGCCTATCCCGAAGGCCGGCTCGCCGTGTGCTGGCGGCTGCAGTCCGAGAACGACGAGCGACGGCTGGTTCTCGAATGGCGCGAAAGCAACGTGCCGGTGGTGCCGGCCGAGGGCGCCCCCTCGATCGGCGGCGGCTATGGCCGCCAGTTGATCGAGCGCGCGCTGCCCTACCAGCTCCGCGCGCGCACCAGCTACCGCTTCACCCGCGACGGCCTGCACTGCCTGATCGACGTGCCGCTGCCGCAGGCCGGGGCCGAAGCACTGCCCGGATGAGCGTCCGATGAGTGCCCGCATGGGCCTGCGGCGGCCTCGCGTCGAACCTGGGCGGCAGTCGGCGAGTTCAGGGCTGCGCCGGCAATCGGGCCGGAGGTCGCGCCCAGGCTCTCGGAACCTGGGCGCCCGACACCTGCCGGAGGGCCCGTGCTGGCATTGACGATGGGCGATCCCGCCGGGATCGGTGGCGAGATCGCGCTCAAGGCGTGGCGGGCGCTGCGCCATGATGGTCCGCACTTCGTCCTGCTCGCCGACGCCACCTGGCTCGCGGGCCAGCCGGGCGCGGACGCCGTGCCGATCGCCCGGGTCGCCGACCCGGCCGAGGCGGGGTCGCGGTTCGCCGAGGCACTGCCGGTGATCGACGTTCCCCTGGCACGCCCCGCCCGGGCCGGGCGGCCGGACCGGGCCAATGCCGGCGCGGTCCTGGCCAGCATCGAGGCGGCGGTGCGCCTGGCGCGCAGCGGTGCGGCGGACGGGCTGGTCACCGCCCCGATCAGCAAGGCGGTGCTCCAGGACGCGGGCTTTGCCCATCCCGGCCACACCGAGTTCCTTGCCGCCCTGTGCGGGGTGCCAGGGGCGGAGGTGATGATGCTCGCCGGCCCCAGCCTGCGCGTCGTGCCGGTGACCATCCATGTCTCGCTGCGCCAGGCACTGGACAGCCTGTCGAGCGCCGAGATCCTGCGCGTCGCGCGCACCACCCATCGCGCCCTGCGCCGCGATTTCGGCCTGGCGGCACCCAGGCTCGCCGTCGCCGGTCTCAACCCGCATGCGGGCGAAAGCGGCCACATGGGCGGCGAGGAAGGCGTGCTGATCGTGCCCGCCATCGAGGCGTTGCGCGCCGAGGGCATGGAAATTATCGGGCCGCTGCCGCCCGACACGATGTTCACGCCCGCCGCGCGCGCCCGCTACGATGCCGCGATCTGCATGTACCACGACCAGGCGCTGATCCCGCTCAAGACGCTCGACATGGACCGCGGCGTCAACATCACCCTCGGCCTGCCGCTGGTTCGCACATCCCCCGACCACGGCACGGCTTTCGACATCGCAGGCTCGGGTGCGGCCGACGAGACCAGCCTGGTCGAGGCGCTGCGCATGGCGGCGAGGATTGCGCATGGTCGCCGGCTGTTGCAGGAAACACCGACATGAGCGATGTCCCGAACATCCCGCGCCTCGGCGTCAACATCGACCACGTCGCCACGGTGCGCAACGCGCGTGGCGGCATCCATCCCGATCCGCTGGCCGCGGCGCTGGCGGCGATCGCGGGCGGTGCGGACGGCATCACGCTGCATCTGCGCGAGGATCGCCGGCACATACGCGACGACGACCTGCGCCGCGTCATGGGCGGCGTGGCCGTGCCGGTCAACCTGGAGATGGCCGCCACCGACGAGATGGTCGCCATCGCCACGGCCGCCCGCCCGCACGCCTGCTGCATCGTCCCCGAGCGTCGCGCCGAAATCACCACGGAGGGCGGGCTCGACGTCGCCGGCCAGATCGTCTCGCTGGGCGCCATGGTGCCGCGCCTGGCCGGGGCCGGGATCCGGGTCTCGCTGTTCATCGACCCCAAGCCTGCGCAGATCGAGGCGGCGGCGAAGCTCCGCGCCCGCGTCGTCGAACTCCATACCGGACGCTATGCGACCCACCCCGACGAGGAGCTGCCACGGCTGCGCGTGGCGGCGTCGCAGGCCGCGTCGCTCGGCCTGGAGGTGCATGCCGGCCACGGCCTGACCTTCGACAACGTCGGTGCCGTTGCGGCCATCGCACCCGTGGCCGAGCTCAATATCGGCCATTTCCTGATCGGCGAGGCGATCCTGCACGGCCTGCCGCACGTCGTGCGGCACATGAAGAGCCTGATCGCCGCCGCCCGGCAGACCAATTGAGGAGAAAGATCCATGGACCATGTCAGATTGGGCAAGACCGGCCTCAAGGTGTCGCGCCTGTGCCTCGGCTGCATGACCTACGGCGAGCCGAACCGCGGCAACCATGAATGGACGCTGGGCGAAGAGCAGAGCCGGCCGTTCATCCGCGAGGCCCTGGAAGCCGGCATCAACTTCTTCGACACCGCCAACGTCTATTCGGACGGCTCGAGCGAGGAGATCGTCGGCCGCGCGCTGCGCGACTTCGCGCGCCGCGACGAGGTGGTGCTGGCCACCAAGGTGCATGGCCGCATGGCCGGCCATCCGAATGGCGGCGGCCTGTCGCGCCGCGCGATCATGACCGAGATCGACCAGAGTCTGCGCCGTCTCGGCACCGACCGCGTCGATCTCTATCAGATCCATCGTTTCGATCACGAGACGCCGATCGAGGAGACGCTCGAGGCGCTGCATGATGTCGTCAAGAGCGGCAAGGCGCTCTATATCGGCGCCTCGTCGATGTATTCCTGGGAGTTCTGCAAGGCGCTCTATCTCGCCGACCGTCATGGCTGGACGCGCTTCGTTTCGATGCAGAACCATCTCAACCTGATCTACCGCGAGGAGGAGCGCGAGATGCTCGGCCTGTGCCGCGAGGAAGGCATCGGCGTGATCCCGTGGAGCCCTCTTGCCCGCGGCAAGCTCGCCCGTCCGGTGACCAGCGGCGAGACCGACCGGGCGCGCACCGACAAGTTCGGCCGCACGCTCTATGAGCGGACCGAGGCGGCCGATCGCCGGGTGATCGAGTCGGTGACCAGAGTGGCCGAGGCGCGCGGCGTGCCGATGTCCGCCGTCTCGCTCGCCTGGCTGCTGTCCAGGCCCGGCGTCACGTCGCCGATCATCGGCGCTTCCAAGCCGCACCACCTGAAGGACGCGCTCACCGCGCTCAGCCTGCAACTGAGCGGGGACGAGATCGCCCAGCTCGAGCACGACTACGTTCCGCACGCGGTGGCGGGTTTCTGAGACCCGCGCTGCCGCGATCCGAGGCTACTTCTTGGCGGCCGGGGGGGCGGTATATTCCGCCCCCGACGGCTGCGGCGGCACGGGTGGCGAATGGAAGGCCGAGATCGAGCCCGAGTCCGGGCCGGTGGTCGGCCGCTCGGTGGGCTCGGGATTGCGCACGCAGCCGCGGATGATCACCTCGCAGATACCGTCAGCACCGATCGGCTTGTCGTCGTCGCCGGTGTAGTGGACCTCGGTGACCCGGTTGTCCACCACGCGCATGTTGGCCAGGCATGTCCCGCCGCTGCCGCCCAGCGTCACGGTGCCAAGGAGCGGGATCGGCAGCCCGAGCCCGCCCTGCACGCCGGGCTTCACCGAATAGGCGAAGATCTGCGTCTTGGGATTGAGCTGCACGATCTTGTCGGGCGGCCCTGCGCATTCCTGCAGGTCGTTGGACGACATGCCGACCATGCTGAACTGCGCCTGATGCGCGCTGCGCGAAGCACCGTAGCCGCACCCGGCAAGCGACACGGAAGCGAGCAGCAGTGTCACGCCGCCGCGTGTATGAGATCCGATCAACAACGCCACCTCGCCTCGTCCCCGCTGCAGTCCCGGCCCGACGGCTGCACCCATCTTGGGTGCAATCCAGCCAGTCATGGGTGTCCATAAACGAAAGGCCCGCCCCGGTTCAAACCGGAACGGGCCTTGGCTCTCTCAGCTCACCGCGCTAGTGCGATGCGCGACGCCCCGCTTCAGTCACGCCTTGCCGCAGGATCCGCTGCAGTGTGTCCGGCGGGCCCCTCGATTTCCACCTCGTCGTGGCGCAGCGTGTCGCGCACCGTCTCGACGCGCTCCTCGACGCCCTTCTGGACGACCACTTCTTCCGTCACGCGCGCGGTCTTGCCGACCACTGCTTCCTCGTCGGTCTCGGTCACCGTGATCTCGCGATCGGTGAACGCATCGGCCGCGACCGCAGCACCCGACGTGGCTGGACGGCGGAACACCGACACGCGCTCGTCACGCAGCCTGATCTGCTCCTCGACCGGGCGCTCGACCACGTAGCGGCGGATCCGGGTCGTGCCGCGATCGACTTCGCGCTTGCCGACCTGCAGGCTTTCCTCCGACAGCGGGATCACCTCCTCCGTGTTGCCGGTCCCGGCGCGACCTGTCAGGCCAGTCGTGCTGACAGGCAATCCACCCGCCGTGGCCGGCTCGGTTGTCGTGCCCCGAGCCATCGCGTCCCTGGCCGTCTCACCCCGTGCGGCATCCCCGGCGGCCGTCTCGTAGCCGGTGCCGGTCCTGCCGGCGAGCGTGTCCTGTGGCTCGGTCGCCGCTCCGACGCCGAGCGGCTCCTGCTCGGAAGCACTGCGTGCGCCGTACGCGCCGGTGCCAGCGCCGGCCGCCATCCCGGCGCCTACACCGGCACCGCCCACAGCGCCCATGCCAGCACCGGCCCCGGCCCCGGCCGGTGCGCGACCGTACATCTCATCACTCGCGCTCTCGGTCGGATGCTCGTCGAGGTCGACCGGGTCGTGGCGCTGCAGGATGTCCTCGATCTGCCCAGCATCGGCCGAGTCGGTGATCACCGTCACCACCACGCCGCCGGATTGCACCGAACGGTCATAAAGCGCGTGGTGCTCGTGGTTCTCGTCGTCCTGCCCGGTGAGCCAGGCCCAGAAACCGCGATGGGTGTGTGTTTCGCCCTCGACGGTCTCACCCGCCGCGACGCCCCCCTCCGGCCGCACAATCCCTGCCGGTTGCTCGTTGCGGGCATACTGCTCGATGGCATTCGACGGCACGCCGGCTGCGATCAATCCCTCGACGGCAGCCTGGGCCCGCATGGCGGTAGTATAGACGGCGACAATGGTCTCGCTGCTCATGGTGCGATCCTTTTCTTGTGTGTTTCCGGACTTCAGGTCGGGCGCCCGCTGGATGCGCTCGACGGCGGCCTGTTCCGTCCGCAGCGTCACCATCTGCTGGTGACGGCGCTTCAGGATCCGGCGGCGGAGATGGATTTCCTCCTTGACGAGGATCCTGCGCTCGACGACCAGCACCTCCTCCAGCACCGGGATGATCGTGACACCATCCTCCTCGCGCACCGGAGGAACTGTCTCGACGATCCGGTCGATTGGCACGCGCTCAATCTCGACATCCTCGCTTTGCAGCTCTTCGTCGACGAGTTCCTGCCGGTCCACCGACCTGACCGAGACACGCACCGTTGCACCGTCGGCGCGACGCTTGCCCACATGGAGCTGCTCGGCGTGGAGCTGAAGAACCTGCTCCTCGCCGGTTGGGGCAATGCCGCGGATGTCCTCTGTCAAACCTCTTGCGCCTTCGATGTCCGTGTGCCGGTCACAGCGCTGTGTCCGGACGCGGAGTTGCATGGCCGTGCCGTGAAACTCGCCCAACCGGCCCCGGCGACCCCGCAACGATCGCGGCATGTTGAACGCAGCTCCGCGAGACGGAGCAGTGGCAGGTGGTGCCGGTCATAGCGTGCGTTGCCAGGACAACAGGCAGGCACGCGGCCGGGACACCGGCGCGGGCCGGCCGCGGAACAACCGCCGCCCCTATGGGGCAGACACCGTCCCGGCCACCAGCCAGCAGGGGTATGAATAAAGTTGCGAATCCGAAGTGATAAATGATACGGAATCGCTACTAACATTTTCGTGACCACCGCCAGCCGGAGCCAGAGCGCGCGTGAACCCGCAAAGCATCATCCTTACTCCGGCGCCGAATGCCGTCTTCCTGCGTTCCGGCGCGAAGGTGGTCGAGCTGACGCCAGGCGAGGCCCTGCAGGTCGCCCGCGAGCTTCTCGACTGCGTACGCGTCTCGCTCGGTGCCGAGGACGGACAGGCCCTGCTCGGCATGTTTGGCGGCCTGATGGCCTGAACCCCGCCACCGACCGGCAAGCCCGGGCGGTCGATCCGGCGGCACCGGCCGGTCGCGAGCGGCGCGCGCGTCGGGACGTGCACTGGCGGCAGCCGGTCGCCTGGCGCACCATCGCCCGGGGAGTTGGCGCCTTCTGTGCCGGCCGACGGAGTTCCGGTGATGACTGCATCCTCCGCAGGGATCCTCGCCGAACTCGCCGCCGCCCCGGTCGGCAGCGCCGGCTCGACGAGGTGCTGCGCGCGCCCGAGCCGCCGCGCCGGCTCGACATCCTGTTCCTGTGGGGGCGCAACTGTCCAAACTGCGGCATCGCCAAAGCCGAGATCGCCCGCGCCCCGGCATGGCTGCGCTGGCCGCAGGTCCGCTGGTTGCAGGCCAACGTCTATGACGACCCCGATCTCGCCATTCTCTTCGGCCTGCACGGCATTCCCGTCTTCCTGGTGTTCCGCTCGGCACACCCTTCCGGGCGTCCCGTCGGCCGTGTGACAAGCTGGCCCGGCACCGAGGCCTTCGCCGCCGCCATCGACCGCCTCCTCGCCACACCGCCTTGACCAGCCTCCGATCGGCGCTGCCCGGCCCGGAGGCGACCGCTTGTCCCACCACCTCCCGCCTGCTCCCCCCCCCACGCGCCGTCCTGCCAACCGGCCGCCGCGCCGTCCCCGCGCGAGAACCTCGCTGTCGACGCCGGCCGCAACGCCCGGTAGGACGCTGCGCAGGAGACTGTCCGCGCCTGCCCGCGCGTCACGCCAACCCGGGACTTCCCCATGACCGACCTGCCAGACCGCCTCGCCATCAACCCCAAGAGCCCGTTCTTCGACCAGGCCCTGCTCGCGCGCGGCGTCGGCATCCGCTTCAACGGTGCCGAACGGACCCAGGTCGAGGAATATTGCGTGAGCGAGGGCTGGATCAGGGTGGCGGTCGGCAAGACCATGAAGCGCGACGGCACGCCGATGACCATGAAGCTGTCCGGCCAGGTCGAGCCCTACCTGCGCGACGAGGCGGAGCCGGCGCCGGGTGCTGCAGGCACCGACGGGGCCGGCTGACCATGGCCGACTTCACCTTCCGTCAGGCCGACGTGTTCGCCGGCGGCCCGTTCCTGGGCAACCCGGTGGCCGTGGTGGTGGGCGCCGACGCGCTCGACAGCGCGCAGATGGCGGCGATCGCCAACTGGACCAACCTGAGCGAGACCACGTTCCTGCTGCGCCCCACCGCGCCGGAGGCCGACTACCGGGTGCGGATCTTCACCCCGCAGGTCGAGCTGCCGTTCGCCGGCCATCCGACGCTCGGCAGCGCGCATGTCTGGCGGGCCTGCGGCGGCGTGCCGAAGGGCGATGCCATCCTCCAGGAGTGCGATGCCGGCCTGATCGCGGTGCGCGAGGCGGGCGAGCAATTCGCCTTTGCCGCCCCGCCTCTGCGCCGCACCGGGCCGGCCGATCCCGACACCCTGGCCCGCGCCGCCGCCGCCCTGCGCCTGTCCCCCGCGGCGGTGCTGCGTGCCGAATGGGTCGATAACGGCCCTGGCTGGCTCGCCCTGCTGCTCGGCTCACGCGCCGAGGTGCTGGCCATCAGGCCGGACTACGCCGCGTTGGGCGATCTGCGCCTGGGCGTGGTGGGCCCGTGGGATCCGTCGCGCGACGGCGACGAGGCGCAGTTCGAGCTGCGCGCGCTGCTCGCCGACGGCTCGGGCTGGGAGGATCCGGTGACCGGCAGCCTCAATGCCGGCGTCGCGCAATGGCTGATCGGCGCCGGCCTCGCCCCGCAGCACTACCTCGCCAGCCAGGGCACGGTCCTCGGCCGGCGCGGCCGGATCAGCGTCGAGCAGTCGGGCGACGACATCTGGGTCGGCGGCAAGGTGGTCACCCGCATCGCTGGCAACCTCTCGGTCTGACCTGCGGGGGCGCGCCAGCCCGGGTGCGGCAAGCAGGTTCCTCACAGCACCTCGAGGGCTTCGGGGCATGCCCTCGCAGGCGGGTGACCTGGCAGATGCCTGATCTGACCCGGCTGGCTCAACGGCCGCGGTGCCGTGGCTGGCTCCTTGTCGCCGGTCGCGCCGGGCCGCACGGCGCGGGAGGATGGCGCGCGGCATGTCCGTGACAGGATGATTGCGGGAAGTCAGGTCCGCGAGCGGCGCCCTGCCGACGGGTCAGCTCCGCCCCTCGCGGCGCCAGCCGATGAACAGGGCGAGGAGTGCGGCCGGCAGCACCAGCCAGGGCGGGAGCAGCGGGCGGCTGGTGCTGCCGGTGACGACATGGGCACCCGTGCGGCGCAGCCCGATCCAGCCTGCCCCGGCCGCGGTGGCATTGGCGTCCACCAGCCGCAGGCCTGGCATATGCAGCCGCGCCGGGTCGTCGCCGAGCCAGGTCGTGGCCCCGCCGCTTTGCCGCACGACCCCCGCCAGGCGCGTGGCGGTGGCACGCAGGTCGGCGATCTCCACCGGGTCTTCCGGCTGGCTCGCGGCAAAGGCGCGCAGCCTGCCTTCCGAGACGGTCCAGATCCCGGTCGACGATGCCGGCAGGCTGCCCGACAGCACGCCGTCGGCACCGGGCGACAGGTCGAGCGTCGCGTGCCGCCCGCCGGGCGCTGTCACCGTGACCTGCCGCGCCGGGTGCTCCTCGACGGAGCGGCGGGTGACCGTGAGCCGGCCATGCGCCACGCTGGCGGTGAGCTGCTCCTCTTCCAGCTCCGGCTCCTTCATCAGCCAGTGGGCGATGCGGCGCAGCAATTCGGCCTGCGGGCCGCCGCCACCTTCGCCGCGCGACCAGAGCCAGATCTGGTCGGACAGCAGCATCGCCGCCCGGCCGCTGCCGACATGATCGAGCACCAGCAGCGGCGAACGCCCGCCGCTGCCGTCCGGCGCGGTGAGCAGCACCTCGCCATGCGACTGGTCGGCGCGCAGGGCGCGGAACCACGGGCCCCAGCTGCCGCCCGCCGCAGCCTCGGCAGTGCTGCCAGGCCCCGGCATCTGCGGCAGGTCGGCGGTGACCGGATGGCGGCGGCCGAGCGCGGTCGGCATGGCGGTGAACCGCTCCTCGAGCAGTCCGCCATCCTCCGGCACGTGCGCCGGCAGGATGTCGCCGAGCGGCGTGTCCTGCAGTGTCGAGCGGCCGATGAATTCGGGCCCGGCGGTGAGCAGCAGGCCGCCGCCGCCGCGCACGAAATCGGCAATGTTCTGCAGGTAGGCGAGCGGCAGGATGCCGCGGTTCTCGAACTGGTCGAGGATGATCAGGTCGAAGCTGTTGATCTTCTCCTGGAACAGCTCGCGGGTCGGGAAGGCGATCAGCGCCAGCTCGTTGAGCGGCGTGGTGTCGTCCTTGTCGGGCGGACGCAGGATGGTGAAATGCACGAGATCGACCGACGGGTCGGCCTTGAGCAGCCGCCGCCAGACCCGCTCGCCCTGGCTGGGCGCGCCCGAGACCAGCAGCACCCGCAACCGGTCGCGCACGCCGTTGATGCTCACCACCGCGCGGTTGTTCAGCGTCGACACCTCGCCGGCCAGCGGTGAGGCCTGCAGCTCGACCAGCATCGGCCCGGGATGGTCCACCGGCAGGGTGATGTCCTGCGGTGCGCCGACCGGCACCTGACGGACCAGCGGCGGGTCGCCGTCGCGCCGCAGGGTCAGGGTGGCGGTGGCGTGCTCCCCCGCCGGCACGCCGAGATCCTCGACCTCCACCCGCAGCGTCGCGTCGCGGCCGATGATGCCGTAGGGAGGCGCCTGCAGCACGCGCAGCCGCCGGTCGGTCTGCTCGCCCGAGGCCGCGAGCAGCACCTGCAGCGGCACCGGCGTGCCGCCGGGCCGGTGGCCGGACAGCTGCTCGGGCCAGGCGGCGGGAACGTCGTCCGCCTCGCCGTCGGTCACCGCCAGGATGCCGGCGAGCTGGCCGCGCGGGATGTCGGCGGCGGCGCGCATGATCGCGTCGAACAGCCGCGTGCCGCCCGCGCCGGTGTTGGTCACGCTGACCGTGCGCAGCGCGATGCCGAGGCGCCCCACCGCCTCGCGCAGGCGCTGGGCGGCGGCCTGCGCGATCGCGCCCCGTTGTCCCACGCCCATCGAGCCGGTCTGGTCGACCACCAGCAGGGCGGTCTGCGGCAGCGGCTGCCAGGTAGCGCGCACCAGATGCGGTCCGGCCAGCCAGAGCAGGATGGCGGCGAGCCCGGCGGCGCGCCACAGCGTGCCGCTGGCGCGACGCAGCAGGCCGACCGCGATTCCCGCCACGCACACCCCGCCGAGTGTCGCCAGCAGCCAGGGCGGCAGCAGCGGCGCCCAGGCCAGGTGCTCGATGTGCTGGCTGAGCGGTGCGGCGGCAGAGTCCGGGCTCGGGGTCATTCGCCGAGCCGCTGCAGCAGGGCCGGGACGTGCACCTGGTCGGACTTGTAGTTGCCGGTGAGGGCATAGATCACCGCATTCACCCCGAACCGGTAGGCCAGCGTGCGCTGCGCCTCGCCGCCCGGGATCACCGCATAGGGCGTGTCCCCGGCCGCATCGACCGCCCAGGCCGAGGCCCAGTCGTTGGAGCCGATGATCAGCGGGCTGACATTGTCGTTGCCCTGATCAGCCCCGGCCGCCACCCACACCGGGCCGCCCACGTAGCGGCCGGGAAAGCTGTGCAGCAGGTAGAAGCTGTGCGCCAGCACATGGTTGGCGTCGACCGGCATCAGCGGCGGGATGTCGAGCCCCGCCGTTGCCCGGCGCAATGCCGCCTGGCTGGCGCCCAGGCCGGTGAAGCTTGCCTCCCCGCTGCTCGCGGCGCTGCTCGCCCCTTCGCTGCCCCGCGTGTCGATCAGCAGGATGCCGCCGTGGCTCATGTAGCTGTTCAGCGCGGCGATCGCTGCCGGGTCGGCGACCTGGTTGGCTGTGATCGGCCAGTACAGCATCGGGTAGAAGGCAAGGTCGTCACGGCCGGGACGGACCGCGTCCGGCGGCCCGAGCACGGCCGAGGTGCGGGCGTTGACGTAGCTCGACAGGCCCTCGAGCCCTTCGCGCGACAGGGCGTCGACGCCCTGGTCGCCGGTCACCACATAGGCGAGCCGGGTTTGCAGGGCCGCCGCCGGCACGTCGCCCGCGGCCGCTGCCGGCACGCTGGTCGCCGGCATCGCCCCCAGCCCCAGCAGGGCGGCCAGCAGCAACGCCGCCGCCGATCGTCCGAAGCCGGGCCGCGGGGGGGCGAGCAGGCCGCGCAAGCGCAGGGTGGCGAGAAGATCGACCAGCAGCAGCAGCAGTGCCGCGGCCAGCAGCCACGGGCCGAGCGGCCGGTCGGGAACCCGCCCGGCGAGGCTCGACGGGGTGCCGATGGCAGCCGAGACGGCCAGCGGCGGCAGCGCGTCGCCGACATTGAGCGCGCGCCGGTCGGCGAGCGGGCCGTAGAGCCCGGGCGGATGCACCGGCGAGGCCGCCACGTGGCCGAACTCGCGCGCCGGCAGGCCGCGCGCGGCCGGCGGCGGCGGGGTCATCAGCCCGTCGCCGTCCAGCACGCTGACCGGGGCCAGCACGGCGCTGCCGCCCTGCGGACGCAGGCCCACCGACAGCTCGACCAGCCGGTGCAGCATGGCCACGAACACGCCGGAGAACGGCAGCGTCGACCAGTCCGGCGTGCTGGTCACATGGAACAGCACGACCTGCCCGCCGCCCAGGTTGGCATGGGTGACCAGCGGCGTGCCGTCCGACAGCCGCGCCCAGGTATGGGCGTCGAGATCCGGCACCGGGCGGGCCAGCACCTGCCGCGACACCGAGACGTCGCCGGCCTGCGGCAGGCCGGCGAACGGGCTGTCGGGGGAGAAGGTGGCCAGTGTCGCCGGCCGGTTCCAAGACATCGCGCCGCCCAGCGTTCGCGCCCCGTCGAGCAGCGGCGTCGGCAGCAGCGTCTCGCCGACCAGGTCCACGCCGAGGCCGGGGCCGGAACCGGGGCCGATGGCGGCGCCGGGCCGGAGGACAGCGCCGGGCGGCGCCCCGTCATCCGCATCGGCCGGCGTGTCGCTCGCGTCGGCGTCGGCGCCGGCCCCGGGTCCGGCTCGCGCCTCGGCATCGGCGCCCGCGGCTTGGCGGGCGGCGAGCCGCGGTCCGGCGAAGCGGATCAGCATGCCTCCCTTGCGCACCCAGTCGGCCAGGCGCTGGCGCGTGGCGTCGTTCTGCAGCGCCCCGTCGGGTGCGACGATCACCGACAGGTGGCGCGACAGCAGGTGCGGCACATCGCCCTCGCGCAGCTCGGTATCCGGCGACAGGGCGCGCTCGACATAGAACAGCGAGCCGACCAGCGGCGCGTTGGCGAAGCCGCCGGTCGAGATCAGCCCGACCGGCCGCCGCCGGTCGCCCTCGTCGAGCAGGCGCAACCCGCCCGGACCCGGCTCGCCGGCCAGCACCAGCCTGGCCAGCCGGTTGCGCAGTTCGGCCGGCAGCCCGAGCGTCGCCTCGCCCTCGTCGCGACCTGCCGCGATCGTGCCGGAGGCCAGCGCCAGCGTGCCGCCGCGCGCATCCTCGGCGCGAACGGTGAACGGCCGCGCGTTCGGTGCCGGCAGGGCGCCCACCCGCACCACCAGCCCCTGCGGCTGCGAGCGCGGCGCGAGCAGCACCCGCACGCCGCTGCCGTCCGCCCGCCACTCGGCCACCGGACCGATCCGGCGCAGCGCCGCGGCCAAGGCGCGGTCACCCGTCGTGGCCAGCCCGTCGGACAGGTAGACCACGCTGGCCGAGCCGGCCGGCAGCCCGTCGAGCACCTTCGCCGCGGCGGCGCGGTCGGTGTTCCAGGCGCGTGGCCGCCGCGCATCGATCGCCGCACGCTGGGCGCGCGGGGCGGCGGGCGGACCGGGTGGGGCGAGCAGGCCGCGCTCGTCGCGTGCCGTGGCCAGCAGCCGCACGCGCTGCCCGGCGCGGCCGGCCTGGTCGAGCAGGGCGTCGAGGGCGCCGATGCGCTGCGGCCAGTCGGCCGCCGCCGCCCAGCCGTCATCGAGCACGACCAGCAGGTTGCGCGAGGCCGCGGCCGGTGCGCGGTCCTGGACCAGCACCGGCTGGGCGAGGCCCAGCACCAGCAGGCCGCCGGCGAGCAGTCGCAGGATCAGCAGCCAGGGTGGCGCGCGCTGCGCCTCCTGGCGCTGGGTGCGCAGGCCGAGCAGCAGGCGCATGGCCGGGAAGTTCTGCACCCGCGGGGCGGGTGGCACGGCGCGCAGCAGCCACCAGATCACCGGCAGCACCAGCAGTCCGAGCAGCAGCAGGGGAGAGGCGAGGATCACGGCCGCCCGCCGCCCGCCGCCGAGCGGTCCGGCTCCAGGGCGCTGGCGCGCACGGCACCCACCGACAGGGCGCCGTGCAGCGCCTGGTGCAGGGCAAGCAGCGCACCCTCCGGCGGCTCGTCGGTGCGGTGGCGGATCAGCCCGAAGCCGGCGCGGCTGCACAGCGCCGCCAGGTGTTCCCCGTGACGGGCCACCGCCGCGCGGTAGGCGCCGCGCAGGTCCTCGGCCTGGGCGACCAGCAGCTCCGGCTCGCCTTCGAGCCCCTCGAAGCGTGTGCGCCCGCGGTAGGGCAGCGACAGCTCGGCCGGGTCGAGCACCTGCAGCACGGTGCAGCCGACCGGGATCGCCGCCAGGTGGGTGAGCAGCGCATCGGTCTCCGCCGTCTCGGCCAGCATGTCGCCGATCAGCACCACCCGTGCGTGGCGCGGCACCGCGACCGGGCAGGCGGGCAGGCCGGCCGCATCCGGCAGGCGGGAGGCCGAAGCCTGCTCGATGGAGGCCTGGGCGAGCATCTGCTCGACCAGTCGCGGCAGGCCGGGATGGCCGGAGATCATCCGCGCGCCGGGTGCCTCGAGCAGCCGAACATGCTCGCCGCCGCGCAGCAGCAGCGAGGCGAGGGCAAGAAGCAGCAGCTCCGCCCGTTCCGCCTTGAGCGGCAGGTCGCGCGCCGAGCGCCAGCGCATGCTCGCCGAGCGGTCGTGCCACAGGAACACGCTCTGCGCGGCTTCCCATTCGGTTTCGCGCACGAAGGCGCGGCTGGTGCGCGCCGATTGCCGCCAGTCGATGCGCGAGGCCGCCTCGCCGGGCATCGCCTGGCGGTACTGCCAGAAGCTGTCGCCCATGCCCGCACGCCTGCGGCCATGCACGCCCTGGGCGACCGTCGCCGCCACCCGCTCGGCCGCGACCAGCAGCGGCGGCAGCCGCGCGCCAAGCTCCTGCGCCTGCGCCAGGCCCGGATGGTGGGTCGCGGGCAGGCCCGCCACCGGCGCGGGGCCAGGGTTGCCGCGCGGCCGCAGCAGCGTGCGGAGCCGCTTCAAGCCGGCCTTCTCACTCCAGCCGCCGCAGCAGGCCGTCGATCAGGCGGGCCAGGGTCTGGCCCTCGGCGCGGGCGGCGAAGGTGAGCGCCATGCGGTGGCGCAGCACCGGATGGGCCAGGGCTCCGACATCGTCGAGGCTCGGCGACAGGCGCCCCTGCAGCAGGGCGCGCGCCCGGCAGGCCAGCATCAGCGCCTGGGCGGCGCGCGGCCCGGGTCCCCAGGCCACGTCGCGCGCCAGCCGCGCGTCACCGCTGCTTTCCGGCCGCGCGCTGCGCACCAGGCCGAGGATCGCATCGACCACCCGGTCGCCGACCGGAAGGCTGCGCACCAGCGCCTGGGCGCCGAGCAGCTCGCCCGGCGCCAGCACCGCCTGTGCCGGCGCCCGCTCGACGCCGGTGGTGGCCAGCAGCATGGCCCGCTCCTCGGCCGCCTGCGGATAGGTGAGGTCGATCTGCAGCATGAAGCGGTCGAGCTGCGCCTCAGGCAGCGGATAGGTGCCCTCCTGCTCGATCGGGTTCTGGGTGGCCAGGACATGGAACGGGGTGGGCAGCGGGTGCTCGATGCCGGCCACCGCAACCCTGTGCTCCTGCATGGCCTGCAGCAGGGCCGACTGGGTGCGGGGGCTCGCGCGGTTGATCTCGTCGGCCATCAGCAGCTGGCAGAACACCGGCCCGGGCACGAAGCGGAAGCTGCGCCCGCCATCCTGGGCTTCCTCCAGGATCTCGCTGCCGGTGATGTCGCCGGGCATCAGGTCCGGGGTGAACTGCACCCGCTTGGGTGCCAGCCCGAGCACCGTGCCCAGGGTCTGCACCAGCAGCGTCTTGCCAAGCCCCGGGGCGCCGACCAGCAGCGCATGGCCACCCGACAACAGGCAGACCAGCACCTCCTCGACCACCTGCTCCTGGCCGAAGATCACCCGGCCGATCTGTTCGCGCACCTCGCCCAGCCGGGCGCCCAGCCGGTCGGCCTGCGCCACCGGATCGTCCACCGCCTGACCGGGCGACGCCGGATGGAGCAATGCCGGATCGGGAGCCACCGGAGGGGGGCCGGAGTCCGGTCGCGCCGCGTCGTCGCCGGGTGTCGCGCTAATCGTCATCATCCCTCATGTCGCGTCCAATCTGACACGTCCAGGGGTTTCATCAAGCGCGTGGTGCTTCCTATATCGCTCTTGTGCGAGCCCATCAGCGAACGGAAGACCCTGTGAGTCCCGAGCACCCCGACCCGCGCCCGGCCGGCCTGTCCGGCGTGGCGCAAGCGTCAGGCGAGGCTGCCCCCCGCGGCCGCTCCGGCCCCCCTGGCGACCCGGGCGGCGCGGCCGAGGCGCAGGCCTGCGCCGAGCTGCGCCGGCTGAAGGAGGAGCTGCTGTGCCACGGATCCTCGCCGGCGGCCCGCACGCGCGGGCCGCGGCAGTGCGGCCCGCTGCCGTTCCTGATCCAGCGCGACGGGACCTGGCTCTACCGGGGCTCGCCGATCCGCCGCAAGCCGCTGGTCTGCCTGTTCGCCAGCGTGCTGCAACGTGACGAGACAGGCACCTACTGGCTGGAAACCCCGGCCGAGCGCGGCTCCATCGAGGTCGAGGATGCCCCGTTCGTCGCCGTCGAGCTCGACTGGCGCGGCTGCGGCCGCAACCAGGTGCTGGCCTTCCGCACCAACGTCGACCAGATCGTCTGCGCCGGCCCCGAGCATCCGCTGAGCGTCGACTGGACGCGCGGCGTCTGTGGCGACGCGGCCGGCCCGGCGCCCTACCTGCGGGTGCGCGGCGAGGGGCCGCGCGCGATCCGTGCCCGCGTCGCCCGCGCCGTCTACTACGAACTCGCCGCCCTTGCCGTGCCCGGCAGATGCCAGGGCTGCGACTGCCTGGGCGTTTGGAGCCAGAACCAGTTCTTCCCCATCGGGCCGTTGTCGCCCGACATCGAGTGACGCAGGCCGGAACGTGACCGGGCTGCCGCCCGGCGGCCTCGAGGCGGGTGCCGGGCCGGAGGCGGCCGACATCCTTGCCACGATCTGGTCGGTGCTGCCCGAGGCGCGGCTGGTCGGCGGTGTGGTGCGCGACCTGCTGGCCGGCCTCCCGGCCGCCGACCTCGACATGGCGACCCCGACGCCGCCGGACGGTGTCATGCAGCGCCTGCGCGACGCCGGCCTGCGCGTGGTGCCGACGGGGATCGAGCACGGCACGGTGACCGCCATCGTCCGCGCCCGGCCGGTCGAGATCACCACCCTGCGCCGCGACGTGGCGACCGACGGCCGTCACGCCACCGTTGCCTGGAGTGCCGACTGGCGCGAGGACGCCGCACGGCGCGACTTCACGATCAACGCCATGTCGCTCGACCGCAGCCTGGCGGTGTTCGACTATTTCGGCGGCCAGGCCGACCTTGCCGCCGGGCGGGTGCGCTTCGTGGGCCAGGCGGGACAGCGCATCGAGGAGGATGCGCTGCGCATCCTGCGCTTCTTCCGCTTCCATGCCCGCTATGGCCGGGGCGCTCCGGACCGGGACGCGATGGTGGCGATTGGCGCGCGCACAGCTTGCCTCGACCGGCTGTCGGCAGAGCGCGTCTGGTCGGAACTGTCGCGGATCCTGTGCGGCCCGCGGCTGGCCGAGACGTTGCGGCTGATGACCGACCGCGACGTGCTGCCGCACCTGGTGCCGGCGCCGCTCACCCCCGACCGGCTCGCCGGGCTGGTCGAGGCCGGGCTTGCCGCCGATCCTGTCCTGCGGCTCGCGGCCCTGTGCGGGGCCGATCCCAGGCTGGTCGCTACCCGCCTGCGCCTGTCCAACGCCGACGCCGCCCGGCTCGCCGCACTGCGCTCGCCGCCCGTCCCGGCGCCGGGACTGTCCGACCCCGAGCTGCTTCGGCTGCTGGCCGACACGCCCGCCGCCGTGCTGCGCGACCGGGCCTGGCTGGCCCATGGCGCCGCGTCGGCGGCGCTCGGCGAGCGGCTGCTCGCCCTGCCGGTGCCGGTCTTCCCGCTGGCCGGGCGCGACCTGTTGGCCCTGGGCGTGCCGCCCGGGCCGGCGCTGGGCGGGCTGCTCAAGGCGGTGCGCGACTGGTGGCTCGCCGGCGGCTGCGTGGCCGGGCGGGAGGCCTGCCTGGCCGAGCTCGGCCGGCGGCGCGAGGCGGCCCAGCTCGGCTGAGCCCCCGGCCGGGCCCCGCTTTGCGCGGACAGGGCTTGCTGCTAGAGCCCTGACATGGACGGGACCGCTCACCTCGCCGGCGCGCCGCAGCCCGCGGCGACGCAGGATGGCCTGCCCGCCGCGCAGCCGGCTGGCCTGGCGGTCATGCGTCGCCTGTGGCGCGAGGAGGTGCGCGGCCATCGCGGCCGGCTGGTCGCGGTGCTGGTGCTGACCGCGCTGGTCGCGGGCCTCACCGCGCTCTACCCGCTGGTCATCAGCCATGCGCTCGACATGTTCGCCGCCCGCGACCGGCGCATCCTCTACCAGGTGCCGGCGCTGGTGCTGATGATCACCGCCGCCAAGGCCGCCTCGCAATACGGCCAGACCCTGGCCGTGCAGAACCTGGTGCTGATCGTCATACGCGGGCTGCAGGGCCGCATGTTCGGCCACCTGGTGCGCGCCGACGTGGCGCGCGTCGAGCGCGAGGCGCCGGCGCAGCTCGCCGCGCGCTTCACCACGGACGCGATCACCATCCGCGAGGCGATGATCCGCGCGGTCAACGCGCTGGGCGATTCGATCACCGTGATCGGGCTGGTGATCTCCATGCTCTACATGGATTGGGAGCTGAGCCTGATCGCCGCCCTGCTCTACCCGGTGGCGGCCCTGCCCATCCAGCGCATCGGCAAGCGCATCCGGCGCGCCTCGGGCGGCATGCAGGAGCAGATGGGCGAGACCGGCGCGCTGCTCAACGAGAGCTTCGCCCAGGCCCGCACGGTGCGCGTCTACCGGCTGGAAGCGGCCGAGGAGGAGCGAGCCGCCAGCTCCTTCGACCTGCTGCACCATTCGCTGCTGCGCATCACCCGCGGGCGCGCCCGCGTCGATCCGGTCCTCGAGGTGCTTGGTGGGGCCGCGGTGGCGGCCGTGCTCGGCTTCGCCGGCTGGCGGGCGGCGCTGGGCGGCGCGACGCTGGGCAACTTCTCCGGCTTCGTCGCCGCCCTGCTGCTCGCCTCGCGCCCGCTGCGGGCACTCGGCGCGCTCAATGCGGCCCTGCAGGAGGGCATGGCCGGGCTGGTGCGCATCTTCGCGGTGATCGACGAGCCGCCGGACGTGGCCGAAAGCCCCGAGGCCGGGCCGCTGCCGGCCGGGCGCGGCCATCTGGTGTTCGAGGATGTCTCGTTCCTCTATCCCGACGGCCGCCCCGGCCTGCGCTCGCTCGCCTTCGAGGCGCGTCCCGGCCTGACCGTCGCCCTGGTCGGGCCGTCGGGGGCGGGCAAGTCGACGGCGCTGTCGCTCATCCCACGCCTGCACGACGTGAGCGGTGGGCGCATCCTGCTCGACGGTGCCGACCTGCGCGACGTGCGGCTGTCGGAGCTGCGCGGGGCGATCGCCTATGTCAGCCAGGACACCCTGCTGTTCGACACCACGGTCGGGGCCAACATCCGCATGGGCCGGCCCGGGGCGAGCGAGGAGCAGGTGCGGGCGGCGGCGCGGGCGGCGGCGGCGGAAGGCTTCATCGACGCATTGCCCGAGGGGTTCGCAACCCGCGTCGGCACCGGTGGGCAGCGCCTGTCGGGCGGCCAGCGGCAGCGGATCGCGCTGGCCCGCGCCCTGCTGCGCGACCCGCGCCTGCTGCTGCTCGACGAGGCGACCAGCGCGCTCGACAGCGAAAGCGAGGCGGTGGTGCAGGAGGCGCTGGCCCGGCTGCGCCAGGGGCGGACCACCATCGTGGTGGCGCACCGGCTGTCCACGGTGCGCTCCGCCGACCTGGTGGTGGCGATGAGCGACGGCCGGGCGGTGGAATGCGGCACGCACGCCGAGCTGCTCGAGCTCGACGGGCTGTATGCGCGCCTGGTGCGCACCCAGGCGCTGCAATTCTGATGCGCGGCGCGAGGCGGGTATGACGATCGGTCTGTTTTCGCCCCTGGACACGGGGCTGGGGCTGCTTGCGCACCGCGTGGTGATGGCGCCGCTGACCCGGATGCGGGCGGCACGGCCGGGCAACGAGCCGGTGGCGATCAACGCCGCCTATTACGGCCAGCGCGCCACGCCGGGCGGGCTGATCATCGCCGAGGCGGCGCCGATCTCGGCCAGTGGTCGCGGCATGCCGGGCACCCCCGGCCTGCATTCGCCGGCCCAGCTCGAGGGCTGGCGCGCGGTGACACAGGCAGTGCACGCGCGCGGCGGGCTGATCGTGGCCCAGCTCTGGCATGTCGGCCGCATCTCGCACAGCTCGCACCAGCCGGGCGGCGCGCCGCCGGTCGCACCCTCGGCGATCGCCGCCGTGGGCCAGGCGATGGATTCCGACTTCGGGCGCGCACCGTTCGAGACACCGCGGGCGCTGGCCACCGGGGAACTTCCCGGCGTGATCGCCGACTACGCGCAGGCGGCGGCCAATGCGCGCGACGCGGGCTTCGACGGGGTCGAGATCCACGCCGCGAACGGCTACCTGCTGGAGCAGTTCCTGCAGACTCGCAGCAACCAACGCACGGACGCGTATGGCGGCTCGATCGCCAACCGCGCGCGCCTGCTGATCGAGGTGGGCCGCGCGGTATGCGGCGTGTGGGACGCATCGAGGGTCGGCGTGCGGCTGTCACCCTGGGGGGTGGCCAACGACAGCGGCGAGGCGGATCCGATGCCGCTCTACGGCCATGCGGTCAGCGCGCTGGCCGGGCTCGGCCTGGGCTACCTGCACCTGATCGAGCCCCGCGCCAGCGGGGCCGGGCAGGCGGAGGTCGACCACCAGGGCGTGCCGTCGGCGGCGCGTATGATGCGTCCGCTCTGGCCGCGCGTGCTGATCGCCGCCGGCAATTTCCGCAAGCACAGCGCCGAGGCGGCGATCGCCGGGGGCGACGCGGACGCCATCGCCTTCGGCCGGCTGTTCATCTCCAACCCCGACCTGCCCGACCGGCTGCGCCACGACGCGCCGCTCACCCCCTACGACCGCACGACCTTCTATGGCGGCGGCGAGCGCGGCTACACCGACTACCCGGCCCTCGCCGCCGACTGAGGGCCGCACCCGGCCGGCTGCGGCTCTGCCATCCTTCAGCTCTGCCATCCTTCAGCTTTGGCAGGCCTCAGCTCTGGCAGGTCTCAGCTCTGGCAGGTCTCAGCTCTGGCGCGGTCCGTTTCAGGCGGCCGAGAGCAGCTCGTCGGAGAGTGCCGCCCATTCCTGGTCGGCCGGCAGCGAGCAGGCGTCGCGGCCAGCCCGGTGGTACCAGTAGCGGGCGTTGGCGCTGTCGCCCTCCAGGCGGTGCAGGTAGGCATGCACCGCGTCGGAGCGCGGCTCGCCCTCATGCTCCTGGACCACGGCGTGGGCGCGCTCCCAGTCCTTGCGGCCTGCCCACCAGAGTGCGAGCAGCGCCGGATCGAGGCCGTCCGGCGGAGACGCGGCCGCCAGGCTCGCGCGGAACGATTCGAAGGTCATGCGATCCTCCCGACATTGCCAGGCCGACCCGCTGGCCAAGCCTGCCAGGAGGTCGAGGATAGAACGCAATGCCGGCGACGTCGCGGCCAACCGGCTCGCCCGTCTATTGCCCGACACACGATCGTCTTTCATGCTGATCCACGCCAGTCAACGGGCGCGCCCGCCGAGGCGGACCGCGGGGGGTGGGAGGACCAGTGCAGCGTATCGTCGTCATCGGCGGGGGCCTGACCGGGGCCGCGTTCGTCCTGCACCTGCTGCGCGACCACGACCCTGTGGTGCGGATCACGGTGGTCGAGCCGCGGCCGGTGCTCGGCGCGGGCCTGGCCTATTCCACGGGCGATCCTGTGCACCGGGTCAATGTCGCGGCCGGACGGATGTCGCTGTTCGACGAGCAGCCCGGTCATTTCGACGACTGGCTGCGGGCGCACTTCATGCCGCAGGACGATCCCGAGGGGATCGCGCCCGCCGGCCTGTTCCCGCGCCGGGCACTCTACGGCCAGTATGTCGACGAGACCCTGCGGGCGGCCCTCGGCGGCGCGCGGGCCACCTTGGGCCACCGGCGCGAGCGGGCGGTGGCGGTGGGGGTGCGGGAGGCGCGCTTCGAGGTCTGGCTCGAAGGCGGCGGCAGCCTGCAGGCCGACCTGCTGGTGCTGGCCGCGAGCCACACGAGCCCCGACCTGCCGGGCGTCCTGCGACCGCTGGCCGCGGATGAGCGCCTGGTCGCCGATCCCTGGGCGCCGGAGGCGCTGGCCGGGATCGAGCCCGACGGGGCGGTGATGGTGGTGGGCACCGGGCTGACCGGCTGCGACGTGATCGCCAGCCTGTGCCGGCGCGGCCATCGCGGCCCGATCCTGGCGGTGTCGCGACGCGGGCTGCTGCCGCGCACGCGCACCGCGCTGCCGGTGACCAGTTTCGGCCGGTTCGACGAGGCGCCCGAGCGGACCGCGCTCGGCCTGCTGCGCCGGGTGCGGGCGGCGGTGGCGGAGGTGCGGCAGCTCGGCCGGCCGTGGGAGGACGTGGTCGCAGCCCTGCGCAGCCAGGCGCGGGTGGTGTGGGGGGCGCTGCCGGACGAGGAGCGGCGCCGGCTGCTGCGCCACGCCCGCCCGTTCTGGGATGCGCACCGCTTCCAGTCCGCCCCGCAGATCGACACCATCCTGGCCGAGGCGAGCACGCGCGGCCAGTTGCGCCTGATGGCCGCGACACTGCGCGCGGTCAGCGCCGAGCCGGGCGGGCTGCGTGTCGCGCTGCATCCGCGCGGCGCCGCGGCCGGACGGGAGGTCGAGGAGAGGGTGGCGGCGATCGTCAACTGCACCGGCCCCGGCCACCGTTCGGTGGTGGAGCAGCATCCGGTGCTCGCCTCGCTCGCCGAACAGGACGCGCTGCAGGCCGACGGATGCCGGCTCGGCATCGCGGTCGACGCGTCCAGCCGGGTGATCGACGCGGCCGGCCGCCCCTGGCCCAACCTGTTCGTGGTGGGCCCGCTCGCCCGCGGCACGCATGGCGAGCTGATGGGCCTGCCGCAGGTCAGCGCCCAGCCGCGCGAGGTGGCAGCCGAGGTCGCGCGGCTGATCTCGAGGAACCCGGTGGCTGAAGTCCGCATCCCCGGCGGGGTCGAGGGGCCGAGCCCCTCGCGTCCTGCCGCACCATCGCCCTAGCCGCGCCAGCGCAGCGTCTCGACCAGCAGGCTGAAGGCCGAGGTCGGCTGGCGGCGGCTCGGGTAGTACAGATGGTAGCCCGGATAGGGTGGGCACCACTCCTCCAGCACCCGGACCAGGCGGCCGGCGTCGAGGTGGTCCAGGATCTCGTCCTCGGGAAGGTAGGCCAGGCCGAAGCCGGCGAGGGTCGCGTCGAGCATCGCGGCCGACGCGTTGAAGGTGAGCTGCCCCTCGACCCGCACGCGCAGCTTCTGGCCGCAGCACTCGAACTCCCAGGCATAGAGCCCGCCGAGCGTCGGCAGGCGCAGGTTTATGCAGCGATGCGCGGTGAGGTCCTGCGGCCGGCGCGGCTTCGGATGGTGCGCGAAATAGGAGGGCGCACCGACCACGGCCGAGCGCAGGTCGGGGCCGATGCGCACCGCCACCATGTCGCGGGCCACCAGCTCGCCGGTGCGGATGCCGGCATCGAAGCGCTCGGCCACGATGTCGGTGAGGCCATACTCGACGACCACCTCGACATGGATGTCCGGGTGGTCGGGCAGCAGCCGCGCGAGCCCGGGCCAAAGTGCTGCGCGCACCGCGTGGTCATGGGCGGTGATGCGGATCGTCCCCGAGGGCCGCTCGCGCAAGGCGCCGAGGGCGATGATCTCCGCGTCGATCTCGTCGAAGCGCGGGCCGGCCACCTGCAGCAGGCGTTCGCCGGCCTCGGTGGCGGCGACGCTGCGCGTGGTGCGGGTGAGCAGCCGCAGGCCGAGCCTCGCCTCGAGGCCGCGGACCGTCTGGCTCAGGGCGGATTGCGACACCCCCAGGCGGGCGGCCGCGCGGGTGAAGCTTCGCTCGCGCGCCACGGCCAGGAAGGCGGCGAGGTCGTTGAGATCGGTGCGTGGCATCCAGAAGCCCAGCTTATGGGTTCATCCGGAGTTAAGTCTCTAATGGACGGCAATCGCCGCCGCTACATCCTCCGCCAGGCAAGCGAGGGAGAAGCAGCATGGAGATCACACGCGTGGGCAGCCAGCCATCGGGCAAGGGGCCGGCGGAGTGGTTCACCGGCACGGTGCGGATCGACCCGCTGTTCCGTGCCCCGGATCCGGCGCGGGTGGGCGGTGCCCTGGTCACCTTCGAGCCGGGGGCACGGACCGCGTGGCATACCCATCCGCTCGGCCAGACGCTGATCGTGACCGCCGGCTGCGGCTGGGCGCAGCGTGACGGCGGTCCGGTCGAGGAGATCCGGCCGGGCGACGTGGTCTGGTTCGCGCCGGGCGAGAAGCACTGGCACGGCGCCACCGCGTCGACGGCGATGAGCCACATCGCCGTGGGGGAATATCTCGACGGCTCGCCGGTCGACTGGCTCGAGCATGTCGACGAGGCCCACTACCGGCGCTGAGGGCCGGCGCTGAGGGCCGGCGCTGAGTAAGGGCGCCGACCGGACTGGCAATGAGCAAGCGGGCAATGAGCAAGCGGGCAATGAGCAAGACGGAAGACACGACAGGCAAAGGAAGGACTGCATGAACCCGACCTACGATTTCCGCGGGCAGGTCGCCCTGGTGACCGGGGCGGCCTCCGGCATGGGCCTCGCCGCGGCAACGGCTTTCGCCGAGGCAGGCGCCTCGGTCGTGCTGGCCGACATCAACGAGGCGGCCGTTGTCGGCGCTGCGGACCGGCTGGCCGCGGCGGGTCACGGCGCGATCGGTGTGGCGTGCGACGTCGCCGACGAGGCGCAGGCAGAGGCGGCGGTGGCGCGCGCGGTCGCGGCGTTCGGCCGGCTCGACATGGCCTACAACAATGCCGGCATCCTCGGCCCGATGGGCGACGTCACCGACGAGACGGGCTCGGCGTTCGACAGCGTGCACGCGGTGAACCTGCGCGGGGTGTGGACCTGCATGAAGCACGAGCTGCTGCAGATGCGCCGTCAGGGCGGCGGCGGCGCGATCGTGAACTGTTCCTCGCTCGGCGGCCTGGTCGGCCTGCCGGGCCGGGCCGCCTACCATTCCACCAAGCACGGGGTGATCGGCCTGACGAAGAGTGCCGCGCTCGATTACGCGGCCAAGGGCATCCGGGTGAACGCGATCTGTCCGGGCTGCATCGACACGCCGATGGGCGACGGCATCGACCCGGCGGCGATGCGGGAGTTCCTGCGCGACCAGCCGATCGGCCGGATGGGGCAGGCGGACGAGGTGGCCGCCACCGTGCTCTGGCTGTGCAGTCCGGGCGCGAGCTTCGTGCTCGGCGTAGCCCTGCCGGTGGATGGCGGCTTCACCGCGCACTGATCACTCCCCAAGCCGCAGCTGGTCGGAGGAGCCGGGGGCCCTGTCGCGCGTTCGCGCCAGCACGGCTCGTCTCGACGGGCTTTCGTGGCTTTGCCGGGGCGATCTCCCCGTGGTGACGTGCAGGCGGGACAGTCTTGATGCCGGACCACGACCAGATGATGCAGCGTCAGGGTATCCTGGCGGATTTCGGCGAATTCGTTCTGCGCTGCGACGATCTCGACGAGATCCTGACCCGTGGCTGTCGGCTGGTCGCGGAGGCGCTCGGTACCAGGCGGGCCAAGGTGCTCGAGATCCGCGACGAGGGGCAGACCGCCTTTGTCCGGGCCGGCGTCGGCTGGGGCGGCGGCGTCGTGGGTCACGTGAGCCTCGCGATGAACGAGCGCTCCTCCGAGGCCTACTCGGTCAGGAGTGGCATGCCGGTCATCACCCGGGACATCGGCGAGGAGGATCGTTTCGACGTCCCCCCGTTCATGCGGCAGGCCGGCGTGGTAGCACTCGTCAACGTGCCGATCTTCCTGCCCGGCGGCCAGGCTTTCGGCCTGCTGCAGGTGGACGACACGAGGCCGCGCGCCTTCAGCGCGGAGGACACCGAATTCCTGCGCACCTACGCCACCATCCTCGGTCCGGTGATCGATCGGTTGCGCAAGATCTCGGAGCTGCGCGCCACACAGGAGCGGTTCCGTCTCACCGTCGAGGCGGCGCTGGACTATGCGATCTTCATGACCGATCCCGAGGACCGGGTCACCGACTGGCTGCCCGGAGCGCAGGCGGTGTTCGGCTGGTCCGCGGAGGAAGTGCTGGGCAGGTCCGGCTCGATCCTGTTCACCGCCGAGGATCGGGCTGCCGGAGAGGACAGGCGGGAGATCGAGCGGGCGAAAGCCGAAGGGGTCGCGCCCAATGTCCGGTGGCACAGCCGCAAGGACGGCCGGGTGGTGTTCATCGACGGCTCGGTCCGCGCGCTCAAGAACGACCAGGGCGAGCTGCGCGGCTTTCTCAAGATCGGCCAGGACGTGACCGAGCGGCGCGCGGCCGAGGAGGTGCTGCGCCAGAGCGAGGAGCGGCTATCGGCGCTGGTGCGGGCCACGTCGGATGTCGTCTACCGGATGAGTGCCGACTGGACGGAGATGCATCAGCTCGACGGGCGCAACGTCCTGGCCGCGGACCGCGGTGCGAACAAGGGCTGGTGGGAGGAGTACATTCCCGCCGAGGACCGGCCGGTGGTGCGTGCGGCCATCGAGGGAGCGACGCGGTCGCGGACGATGTTCGAGCTGGAGCACAGGGTGCGGCGGTCCGACATCGGCGTGGGCTGGGTCCATTCGCGGGCGGTGCCGATCCTCGACGAGACGGGCGCGGTCCGGGAATGGTTCGGCGCGTCGAGCGACATCACGGCCCGCAAGAAAGCCGAGGCGGCGCTGAGCGAAAGCGAGGAGCGCTTCCGCCAGTTCGGCGAGGCCTCGCCCGACGTGCTCTGGATGCGCGATGCCGCAACCCTCGCCTTCGAGTATCTCAGCCCCGCCTTCGAGGCGACCTTCGGTCGCAGCCGGGCGGAGCAGCTTGCCGACAACAGGCTCGAGCGCTGGCTGGAGCTGGTCCATCCGGAAGATCGCGAGGCCCTGGTCGGGGTGTTGAAGGCCGTCCGCGAGGGCCAGGGCCGCAGCGCCGAGTTCAGGATCCGGCGCCAGTCGGACGGCGAGGAGCGGTGGATCCGCAACACCGATTTCCCGCTGCACGACCTGGACGGCAGGGTGCGGCGGATCGGCGGCATCGCCGAGGACGTGACGGAGGAACGGTCGAGCGCCGCCCGGCTGGAGGTGCTGATCGCCGAGCTGCAGCACCGGGCGCGCAACCTGCTCGGCGTGATCTCCTCGGTCGCCGGCAGGACCCTGGAAAGGGGCGGCTCGGTAGGCGATTTCCGCGAGCGGCTCCAGGCGCTGAGCCGGGCGCAGGGGCTGCTGAGCCGGTCCGGCAGCGATACGGTCGAGCTGGGCGCGATGGTGCGCGCGGAACTCGCGGCCCACACCGGGGCCGGGGTGCCGAAGGTCACGATCTCGGGTCCGGACGTCAGGCTCACCTCGCGACAGGTGCAGAACTTCGCCCTCGCCGTGCACGAGCTGACCACCAACGCGGTGAAGTACGGTGCGCTGAAGGGCGATGAGGCCCGGCTGAGCGTGCGCTGGTCGGTGACCACGACCGGCAACGGGCAGCGTCTTCTCGTGCTCGACTGGGTCGAGAGCGGTGTCAGGATGCCGCCGCAGCCAGGCGAGCGTCGCGGCTACGGGCGCGAGCTGATCGAGAAGGCGCTGTCCTACGCGTTGCGCGCGCGAACCGACTACGCGCTGGGTGACGACGGCGTGCGCTGCCGGATCGAGCTGCCGCTGGCTTGATGGTCTCCCCGTGATGCGTGGCCGGCTTCGTTCAACTGTTCGCAAGCGGTGGGTGCGCGGAGCGGCGTGCCGTCGCATGATGCGAGGGCCGGCCGATCCAGTGCCGGCCGGCAGCCGCCTCCCGGTGGGCGCATCAACCCGGATGGACCCGAAATGGCCGATGCCCACCTGCCGTTGCTGGCCGGCCTGCGCGTGCTGATCGTCGAGGACGAGTATCTGATCGCGAGCGAGATGGAGCTCTGGCTGCGACAGGCGGGTGCCGAGGTCATCGGACCGGCGCCGGACGTCGAGCAGGCGCTGGCGCTGGTCGGTGATGCGGCCGGCGCGCTGGATGCGGCGGTGCTCGACATCAATCTCGGCGCCAACCAGACGGCCCACCCCGTCGCGCAACGTCTTGATGACCTGAAGGTGCCGTACTTGTTCTCGACGGGCGACGTGAAGCTGGCCGATCCCGTCGGGCATGCCGGACGGTTGCGCCTGGAGAAGCCGATCTCGGAGCGCGAGCTGTTGCGGGAACTGGCTCGTCTGCTGGGATCCCGCTCCCGCTCTTCCTGAATCCTTCCCCCGCGCGGGCGGTCCACGCCTTGCCGGCCGCTCAGACGTAGAGTCCGGCCATCTTTCGCCATGCGCCCGCGCTGTGCGCGCGTCCGTCCCACACATGCAGCTGGTGCGGGATGCCCTTGTCGCCGAGCAGGCGGCTCAGATGGCGGTTGTTGTCGAGGAACGGGTCGGCCCGGCCGATGGCCAGGACGATCTCGAGCCGCCGGAGCTGCTCCAGACGCCACGGGCAGGTCAGGCCGGGCAGGAAGTGGGTCGGGGTTTGAAAGTAGATTTCGCTGTCGTAATAGCCGCCAAACAGGTCGCCGAAGCATTCGACCTGCAGCGTCAGGTCGTAGCGGCCCGACAGGGCGACCAGCTTGCGGAACAGATGCGGGTGCCTGAGGACCAGGTTTGCTGCCTGGTAGGCGCCGAGGCTGCAGCCCAGCACCATCGTGCAGCCGTGGGAATTGAGGAAGGCGATCAGCGGGAGCACCTCGTTGAGGATGTACTCCTCGAAGGCACGGTGCCGGCGTATGCGTTCGGCCGGATGACGGCCCGCGTCGTAGAAGGTCTCCGCCGCCAGCCCTTCGATGCAGTAGAGCTGCAGGTGTCCGGCATCGACCTTGCCGGCAAGGCTGTCGACCACGCCGAGGCGCTCATATTCCCAGAACCGGCCATCGCGGGTCGGCAGCATCAGCACCTTGGCGCCCCCATGGCCGAAGACGAGCAGCTCCATGTCCCGACCGAGCCGCGGACTGAACCAGCGCCGATAGTCTCGTCTCATGACGTCCTGAACAATCGCGCGACCTTCCCGGCCAGGAGGGCGTGCTGCTCCCGCTGGCCGGGATAGTCGAAATGGCCGGCATCGAGGACGAAGATCTCGTGATGGTTGCGGTCCGGGAGGGCGTTGGCGACGGAGAACTGGCAGGGCGGGGCCACCGCCGGGTCGAAGCGGGCGACGGCCACCAGCATGGGCTGTTCGATGCGGGTGGCGGCGGTGGCCGCGTCGAACAGGCCGAGGGTGTCGCGCACGCTGCCATGCACCCGCTGGTAGGCCTGGACGGACTGGCCGCTGCCGACAGTGGGCAGGCTGAGCCAGAGCGGCATGTTGGCGAAGGTCGGCACGACGAGGTGCGCGCGGTCGATCCGCTTGTCGAAGGCGATGGCCAGCGCGCCGATGCCGCCGCCGAAGCTGATGCCGCTATAGCCGATCCGCCCGTCGAGGCCGGGAAACAGCGCCGTCAGGACCGAGACCGCGACCCAGACGTCCTCGACGCAGCCGCCCAGGATGTAGCGGGCGGGATCGTCGATGTCTTGGAGCACGTGCCCGGCCGGGTCGTCCGGGATCGGTGCACGGCGGCTGCGCGACAGGCCGCGGAAGCAGGGAAACAGCAGGGCCGTGTCCTCGACGGGGACGTCGAAATCCGGCTGGTCGCGCCCGCCATAGCCATGACCCACGACCAGACCCCGCCTGACCGTCCCTGAGCGCGGCAGCAGCAGCCAGCCGCCGATCGGGAACCCGCCGGTCGAGCTGTAGGCGAGGTCGTGGACCTGCCAATCGTCGGGGCCCGGCTTGCGCGCGCCGAGTTGCGGTCGCGGGTCGACGCCGAGTGCCGCGTCGTAGCGCGTGCGCCAGAAGCCGTCGAACCCCGGCGGCGCCGGGGGCGGGCGCAGGGCACGGAGCTGCTCGAGCCCGAACCCGTAGGTCGGGTCGAAGTCGAAAGGGTGGTGGGTCGGGATGCTCATCAGCCGCGATCGCAGGGTTGCCGAGGACCACCCGGGTCTGGGGCCCACGGCCCCGGCGGGTCAAGGCCCGAGGAAAGTCGAGAGCCGAGCCGAGACAGGACCCGGGGGCCAAGGCCCCGCGGGTCAGGAGCCGAACTCTTGCCTCCTCACGCCGCGCGGATGTTGGCGAGGAAGCTGGCCACCTCGGTCTGCAGGTGCGCCGCGCCCTGGCTCAGGGTGCCGGCGGCGCCGGACATGGATTGTGCCGCCTGCTGGGTTTCGGCCGCACCCGCGTCGACCTCGCCAATCGACTGGCTGACGCCGGAGGTGCTGTTCGAGGCCTCGACCGTGTTGCGGGTGATCTCGCGGGTCGCAGCACCCTGCTCCTCGACCGCGGCGGCGATGGAGGTGACGATGTCGCGCATCGTGTCGATGGTGCGCGCCATGGTCTCGATCGAGCCGACCGTCTGCGACGTGGCGCTCTGGATCGAGCCGACCTGACGGGCGATGTCCTCGGTGGCCCGCGTGGTCTGGTTGGCCAGGGTCTTGACCTCGTTGGCGACCACCGCGAAGCCCTTGCCGGCGTCGCCGGCGCGGGCCGCCTCGATGGTGGCGTTCAGGGCCAGCAGATTGGTCTGGCCGGCGATGGTGCGGATCAGCGCCAGGACCTCGCCGATACGCTCGGCAGCCCCGCTGAGCTCATGCACGGTGACCGTCGCCTGCTCGGCCTGGGCGACCGCCTCGCGGGTGATGCCGGTGGAGCGCTGCACCTGGCCTGCGATCTCCTGGATGGAGGCGGAAAGTTCCTCGCTGGCGCTTGCCACCGCATGCACGTTGCTGGACGCCTCGTCGGCAGCACTCGCCACGCGCCCGGACACGGTGCGCGCCCGGCTTGCGGTTTCGCTGAGCTGCCCGGCCGCGCCCTGCACCTCTTGGGCGGAATGGGCGACGTTGTTGACGATGCCGAGCACGCTGCGTTCGAAGGCGTCGGCCATGTCGCGGGCGTTGCGCTGGCGCTCCGCCTCGGCCTGTGCGGCGAGCTGGGACTGGGCCGCCTCGAGGCGGCGCATCTCCTGGGCGTTGAGCTTGAAGATCTCGACGGCGCGGGCCATTTCGCCCAGCTCGTCGGAGCGGGCGGTGTGCTCGACCGCGATGTCCAGTTTGCCGCCGGCCAGCTCGGACATGATCCGGGTCAGCGAGGAGACGGGTCTGGCGATCGAGCGGCCGATCAGCCAGGCCATGCAGGCGCCGCACACCAGGGAGAAGGCGAGGATGGCCAGCCCGAGCTGGTTGGCGTGGCGGATCGTGCCGGTCGCCTTGCGGATCGTGTTCATCTGCCGGCCGATGGCGTCACGGCTGAGAGCGTCGATGCTCGTGCGCATGGCCAGCGCCGCGCGGCTGCGCTCGAGGCCGAGCACGGTGAGCTGGTCGGTGACGTCGCTGAGCGAGGCGAAGGCGGCGCTGCTGTCGGCCAGCCGGGTGCTGATCAGCCCGCCGAAGACCTGCAGCTGAGGGGCGGCGTCGAAGGCCGGCTTGAGGGAGGTGATCGCCGAACGGGCGCGGGCGAACTCGTCCTCGGCGGCGGTCGCCTCGCCCGGGGCGCGTGTCGCGACGAAGCTTTCCAGATGCAGGAAGGCGTCGCGCCCGGCCTGGTCGAGGCGCAGCGCGTCCGGCACCGCGGCGGCCTGGTCGAGCAGGCTCGCGCGCTGGACCAGCATGTAGCTGGCGTTGCCGAGCTTGACGCCGAGTGCCGTGAGACGGGTGCCGAGCGCGCGTCGCTGCGCCACCAGATCGACCATGCGTCCGGTGAGCTGGCTGACCAGCGCCGCATGCCGGTCGACGAGGTCGGCCTGGGCGCCGGCCACGCCGGGCACGTTCTGGAGCTGGCGGGCGGCGTCCTGGAAGCTGTGCAGCGAATGCTGCATGGCCGTCAGGTCGTCGAGCTTCTCGCTGAGGCTGTAGCGGATCTCGTCGCGGCTCAGGTCGGCGAGGCGCAGTGCGGCGGTGTCGGCGGCGAGCGCCGCCTGGCTGGTGCGCCAGATCTGCGCGGTGCCGCGGCTCATCGACAACATGCTGACGCGGGTGCTGGCGCCGAACACGACGAGCAGCAGGAGCAGGATCACGAAGCCTGCGGAGATCCGGGCGCGGATCGACAGCCCGCGACGGGCGGGGGCTTTGGACGGCGTGCTCATGCGGGTCAGCCTGCCTTGGTCTTGGAGATGGTGGCGAACGGTGCCGATCCGAAGCGTGCCTCGAAGCCCGGCTGCAGCGGCCGCATGGCCGCGACGAAGCTGTCCCGGTCCACGGTCTCGACGATGTGCATGCCCTGCCGGCGCAGCGTGTCGAGGCCGGTGCGCTCGGAGATGTCGCCGGCGCGGCGCGACGCGCTGCCGCCGGTCTGCGCCGCCGACCTGAAGACGCTGCGTTCGGCCTGGCCGAGGCGGCCATAGCAATCGGGCGACATGAGGAACAAGGCAGGCGAGTAGACGTGGGCGGTGAGCGACAGGTAGCGCTGCACCTTCGCGAACTGGCCGGCGACGATCATGCTGATCGGGTTCTCCTGGCCATCGATCGCCTGGCTGGCGAGCGCCCCGTAGAGGGCGGGGAAGGGCAGGGCCTGGACGTGCGCGCCCATCGCCTCGAAGCCCTGCACCATGATGTCGGACTGCGGGACGCGGAGTTTCAGGCCGCGCAGGTCGGACGCCGCGTGCACCGGATGGCGCGAGTTGGTGAGGTGGCGCATGCCGTTCTCGCCCCAGGCGAGGCCGACCATGTGGAGATTGTTGCAATCCTGCAGGTAGGCCTGCCCGATCGGGCCGTCGATGACCGCGCGCGCCTGAGCGACGTTGTTGAACAGGAACGGAATGTCGAACAGCGCGAAGCTCGGGCGGACGTTGTTCATTGCCACCGTCGAGATGTAGGCGATGTCGACCTCGCCGTTGCGCACCGCGTCGATCAGCTCGACCTCGCCGCCCAGCGTGTTGTTGGCGAACAGGTCGATCTGCCAGGTACCGCCGGTCTGGCTGCTGATCGCCTCGGCGAAGGCGCCGGCCCCGGTGCCGAGTGCGGAGCCGTGTCCGCCGGTGAAGCCCAGACGCAGGTAGCGCGGCAGCGTGTAGGCGCGCGAGGGCCTGGACAGGGTGGTCGCGGCGCCGAGGCCGAGCAGCGCGCTGCGGCGCGTGAGGAACCCGCCCGGCGGCCGGCTGACGGCCTTTGACGGCGGGTTGCAACCCGGGAGTTCTTGCATTGCCTGGACACCCTCGGTACGGACGGGCGGAGCGTGATCTCGTTTCGTTAAAATCCCGTTATCCGCTTAGTGCCGCAGCGCGCGAAGACAGGCCGCGCGGCGGCGGACGGAGGAGCAGGCCGGCTGCGAACGTGCGGCACCTTCGCAGCCAAGACGCTTGCATGAACACCTTGAGACAGCTTGGTTTCGGCACCGTCTGAGGGGTGTGGGCGATGGGCGTTATTCTCAACACGAACTACCGCGTGACCGACGGCAACACGAACCGTGTCGGTTGGCCGCGCGGCGAGGACGGCAAGACCCCGTGGGCCTATCAGCGCATCGCCCGCGACGCGGCCGCCTATCGTCAGGCCGGGTTCACCGCCGTGCAACTGCCGCCCTTCACCAAGGGTGGTTCCGGGGCCTACTCCGACGGCTACGACAAGTTCGACGATTACGACATCGGATCGAAGAACCAGTGCTTCAGCAAGCCGACCGCCTTCGGCGATGCCGAGATGCTGCGCCAGTGCGTGGCCTCGATCCATGCGCACGGGATGCAGGCCTATGGCGACCTCGTGCTGCACCAGTATGGCGGCGGCAATGACGGGGTCTACAAGCCGCTCGCCGCCGACGGTGTGTCGGCCACCGGCCGCTTCCCCAAGCACCCCTCATGCTTCGTGGGTGCCGCACCGCGCGTGCCGGTCGACCCGGTGCCCGACGGGCAGGGCAATTTCGCGTTCGGCGACATGGCCTCCTACGTCAACTCCACGCCGCGCGGCTACATGCGCGATGGCGCGATCGCCGCGGCCGGCTGGCTGACCCGCACGACCGGCATCGACGGCTGGCGGGTGGATGACGTGAAGGGGACCAATGCCGGGCTGGTGCATGACCTGCTGACCTCGGAGGCGCTGGCCGACAAATGGGCGTTCGGCGAGTATTTCGACGGCAACAACGGCGCGCTGTGGAACTGGGTCAACCGCGACATGGGCCGTCGCGCAGGCGTGCTCGATTTCGGCTTCAAGTTCAATGCCGGCAATGTCTGCAACAACAACACGCGCGTCTGGATGGGGCAGCTGGCCAACGCCGGCTACTGCAACGTGGATCCGGCGATGGCGGTGACGTTCGTCGAGTCGGCCGACACCGACAGCAGTCTCGGCGAGCAGGTCATCTGGAACAAGATGCTCGGCTATGCGCTGCTGCTGACCTTTCCCGGCTATCCGTCCGTCTACTACCGCGACTGGTCGGACGACCCGGGCTGCTACGGGCTGAAGGCGCCGATCAACAACCTGATCTGGATCCACGAGACCCTGGCCAACGGCGATTTCGTGCCGCGGCTCGACACCGATCCGCAGGTCTTCGTCCACGAGCGGACCGGATGGCAGGACCTGCCGGGCTGCCTGTGCGTGTTCAACAACGACCGCTATCACGGCTACACCCGTACCGTGCAGACGGCGTTCGGCGCCAACCAGGAACTGCACGAATATACCGGCAACGGACCCTACAACAACCACTGGACCGACGGGCAGGGTCGCCTGACCTTCAGCGTGCCGCCGAACAACAACGGCATGTCGTACATGGTCTTCGCCCGCCCGGTCGCGAGCTCCGGCTTCGGTTGGCGCCCGGTGCCGACCACCCAGACCTTCTTCGGCGCGTCCGATCTGGACATCCCGCCGCTGCGCGACGGCGTCTGCGAGATCGGCCGGGTCTGGTGCGCCGAGGGCACGACCCTGTCGGCCGCGCTCCAGGTCGCGCGCGCAGGCTGGAGCGGGGAGAGCACGGCGCGGCTTGCGGTGCTGGATGCCGAAGGGAGCGTGCTGGCCGAAAAAGCGCTGCCGGGTGAGGAAGCGCTGCCGGACGAGGAGGCGCTGCCGGGCGAGGAGGCGCTGCCGAGCGCGGGGACCGCGCCGGGCGAGCAGGCGGCGCTCAGCCTCAAGATCGTTCGGGCGGGCTGGCACGGGCTGCGCGTCGAGGCGGCCGGGATGCCACCGGAGGGCTCGGAGTTCGAGCTCGAGGTCCGCTACGTGGGCGGCGCCTGAGAGGTCAGACGAGGCAGCCGAGCAGCGAGGCGCCGGCCAGAGCCATGGCCGCGCCAAGAGCTATGGCGCCGAACGGCTCGTCGCGGCAGATGCCGGCGACCCCGGCGCACCAGACGGCGATGATGGCCAGGGTGCCCGAACTCAACCGCCGCCTCCCTGGAAAGGTCGCCCGCGCAGGGGCCAGCGAGGGTAGCCGGGCAGGGTGAAAAGGGAAGGGGCGGCGGCCGGGCCGGACGTCACCCGGCACGCCGGCGCGAGGACGCGCGACCGCCCTGTCGCGGCCTGCCGGAGGGCTCCCGGTGCGCGTCGGCCCGCTTCGGCCGGCTGGTCCGGCCGGCAGGGGCGCCCGCCTTGCCGCGCGGACCGTCGCCCCCGGCGGGCGGCGCGGCCTGCTCGATCCGCACCTCGTCGTCGTCGGTCGCCTCGATGCTCGACGCGAAGCGCTCGGCGGCAGCCTCGCTGATCTCGAACAGCGTCTGGTGGGCCTCGATGCGGATGGCGCCGACGTCGCGCCGCCCGACTGCGCCGCGGCGGCAGATCAGCGGCAGCAGCCATTTCGGATCGGCGTTCTCGTTGCGGCCGACAGCCAGCCGGAACCAGCGCGAGGGCGTGCCGCGCGCCATGCTGTCGCCGGCGGCGCGGCCGACGGAGGCGCGGTCGGGGCCGCGGTCGCTGCCGACGGCCGGCGGAGCGAGGCGGGCCGGCCGCTCCGGGGCGGGAGGACGGATCGTGATCTGCACCACCTCCTCCGGGTCGGGGAGAGTGCGGCGCGACAGGCGCAGCACGGCGCTCGCGAGTGCCTCGGGCGGGTGCTCGCGCACCAGCGCCTCGACCAGCGGCTGGTCCTCGGGATCGACCGTTGCACCGGCCTGCGGCGCGAGCGAGCCGATGTCGGCCAGCAGCCGCTCGCCGTCGCGCGCGCGCACCTCCTCGGGGGTCGGCGGCCCGCTCCAGGCCGCATCGATCGCCGCCTCGCGCAGCAGCCGCTCGACGACGCGCTGGCGATGACGCGGGACGATGAGCACGCTGGTTCCCCGCCGGCCGGCCCGTCCGGTTCGCCCGCTGCGGTGGAGCAGCGTCGCCTTGTCGGTGGGCACGCTGGCCTGCACGACCAGGCTGAGGTCGGGCAGGTCGAGCCCACGCGCTGCGACGTCGGTCGCCACGCACACCCTGGCCTGGCCGCTGCGCAACGCTTCGAGCGCGCGGGACCGCTCGTTCTGGCTCAGCTCGCCGGAGAGTGCCACGGAGGCGAAGCCGCGTTCGAGCAGGCTGCCGTGCAGGTGGCGCACCATCTCGCGGGTGGCACAGAACAGCAGCGCCGTGCGCGGCTCGATCAGCCGCAGCAGGTTGACGACGGCGTGCTCCTCCTCGCGCGGCGCGCAGAGCACGGCGCGGTAGTCGATGTCGGCGTGCTGGCGGCGGTTGCCGGCGGCCGTGTCGATCCGCAGGGCCGAGCGCTGGAAGCGGGCGGCGAGGCGGGCGATGGGGGCGGCGATGGTCGCCGAGAACAGCAGGGTGCGCCGCTCGCATGGTGCCGCGTCGAGCAGGGTCTCGAGCTCCTCGCGGAAGCCGAGATTGAGCATCTCGTCGGCTTCGTCGAGGACGACGACACGCAGCGCGGACAGGTCGAGCCGGCCGCGGGCCAGGTGGTCGCACAGCCGGCCCGGCGTGCCGACGACCACATGGCAGCCGCCGATCAGCGCCCGCTGCTCGGCGCGCGGGTCCATGCCGCCGATGCAGCTCGCCAGGCGCGCGCCGGCCTCGGCATAGAGCCAGGACAGCTCGCGATGCACCTGCACGGCGAGTTCGCGGGTGGGGGCGACGACCAGGGCCAGCGGCCTGCCGGGCGGCCCGAGCCGCTCCTCGCCGCCCAGCAGTGTGGCGGCAGCGGCGATGCCGAAGGCGACGGTCTTGCCCGAGCCGGTCTGGGCCGAGACCAGCAGGTCGCGGTCGGCCGTCTCGGGCTGCAGGACGGCCTGCTGCACTGGCGTGGGCTCGTCATAGCCGCGCGCGGCAAGCGCGCGCTCGATGGCGGGAGGAGAGGCGGGAAAGGGCATCTGGTTCCGATACGGGTCAGGGCGGGGCGCGGGTGCGTCCGATCACGGCATGGACCGGGTCGCGCCAAATGGGGTCGTCAGTCTCGGGCAGCACCTGGCCGGTCGTGATCTCGTTGAAGCCGGCCCGGGATAGCAGGAGGGCCACCAGGCGCTGCCGGTCGGCGTCGTCGAGCGCCTGCCACAAGGCTACAGCCTTGGAGGGGAAGAAGCGATCCGAGAAGGTGACGATCAGCGGCGCTTCCGGGCGCAGCACGCGCGCCACCTCGCGCAGGACCGCGACGGGCCGCTCGAGATACTGGATGGAGACGCACAGGCAGGCGGCGTCGAAGCTGCCGTCGGCAAGTGCCAGGTGCGGGTTGCGGTTGAGGTCCTGCACGAAATAGCTGTCGAGCCGGCTGTTGGCGGCGAGCTCGTCCTCGTTGAGCCCGTGGCCGACCACGCGTTCGAAATCCATCTCGGCCGGCAGGTGGCTGAGCCAGCTGCTCATCAGGTCGAGGACCACGCCGCCGGCGGGCAGCACCGTGCGGTAGAGCGCGGTCACCGCGGCGGTGGCGCCGGGGTCGAGATGCTCGACGAAGCGCGGCTCGGCGTAGAACAGGCTGTCCGGTGCGCTGTCCGCCTTCTCGAAGGCGCGCGGATGGAAGCCGGCCTCGCTTGCGGGGCGGTCGCTCATGGAGCGGCGCTCGGGTGGCCGGCGGCGGCGGCCAGCCAGGCGTCGATCGCCTGCCGCGCCGCCAGCACCGCCACCTTGAAGGAACCATGCGCGCGGCTGGCCTCGGCAATCCCGCTCACGCCCCTGCCTTCGGGATGGATCGTCCAGCGCCGGCTGCCGTCCTGCTCCGGACCGATCACGTAGCGCACGTCCCGGTAAAGCAGGCTGTGTTCCATGGCGCAGATCTAGGCAGCGGGCGGGCGTGGCGCAACCGGCCCCGGGGCCGCCCGATCGGCCGACCGGCGGGGTGCCATGATCGGCGGCCCGGTCGCTGCTGTTCCGGTCGCTGCTGTTCCGGTCGCCGCTGTTTCGGTCGGCGGCTGCCCCGGTCGGCGGCTGCCCTGGTCGGCGGCCGGTGCCCGTGACATTAAGACCGCACGCTCCCCGACCGTTGCCGGACCCTGCCCATGCATGCACCCAGCCGACCCAGCCGAACGCAGTCCTTCACGGTTGTCCTGCTGATCGAGCTCTGGGAGCGGTTCGGTTACTACGGGATGAGCGCGCTGCTGCTGCTGTTCATGGTGCAGCGGCTGGGGTTCCGCGACAGCACTGCCAACCTGCTGTGGGGCGCGTTCGCGGCCCTGACCTACGCCTCGCCGGCGATCGGCGGCTGGATCGGCGATCAGGTCATCGGCTCGCGGCGCTGCATGGTGATCGGGGCGGCGATCCTAGCCCTGGGCTACCTGTTCATGTCGCTGCCGTCGGGCGGCGCGGTGCTGCTCTATGTCGCGATGGGGACGATCGCGATCGGCAACGGCATGTTCAAGCCGAACGCGGCCAACATGGTGCGCCGGATCTACGAGGGCGACGACGCGCGGCTCGATGGCGCGTTCACCATCTACTACATGGCGGTCAATGTCGGCTCGACGGTCTCGATCCTGCTCTGCCCGTGGCTCAAGGACCAGTACGGCTGGCATGTCGCGTTCGCGATCAGCTTCCTAGGGCTGGTGATCGGGCTTGCCAATTTCACCATCCTGCGCGCCAGGGTGGCCCATGTCGGCTCGCGTCCGGATTTCGCGCCGATGCATGTGCCCAGGCTGATGCTGGTGCTGGGCGGCATCGTGCTGGCGATCATCGCCGTCGACGTGATCCTGCAGCATCCGGTGCTGGCGCGCGACTGCGTCTGGCTCGCAGCCCTCGTCGTGCTCGGTGCCTGGGTGGTCACCTTCCGACGCAGCACGCGCTTCGAGCGGCCCGGGCTGCTGGCCATGTACCTGCTGACGCTGCAGGTGATGCTGTTCTTCATCTTCTACCAGCAGATGTCGACCTCGCTGACCCTGTTCGCGCTGCGCAACGTCGACCTTGCCTTCGGCGTGGGCGGGTTCACGCTGTTCCACTGGTCGCCCGCGCAGTTCTCGGCGCTTGATCCGATCTGGATCATGGTGGCCAGCCCGCCCTTGGCCTGGCTCTACAACCGCCTCGGCGCCAGCGGCCGCGACCTGCCGATCGCCGGCAAATACGTGGTCGGCTTCGCCCTGGTGGCGGCGGGCTTCCTGATCTGGTGGCTGTCCTGCCGGTGGAGCGCCACGCCGCTCGTCTCGCCCTGGATCATGGTCTGGGGCTACCTGCTGCTGTCCCTGGCCGAACTGCTGATCAGCGGGTTGGGGCTCGCGGTCGTAGCCCGCTACGTGCCGGCACGGATGAGTGCCTTCATGATGGGTGCCTATTTCCTGTCGGTGGGTGTCGCGATGTATATCGGCAGCTGGGTGGCCAATTATGCCGCACTGCCGGATGTCGGCGGACAGCCGGATCCGGCCCAGACGCTGCCATTGTACGGCAGCCTGTTCTTCCGGCTTTTCCTGCTCGGCTGCGGCGGGACGGTGGCGAGCCTCGTGCTGCTGCCGATCATCCGGCGTCTCGATGCGGCGCATCAGCGGGGTGAGGCGGGCGCCTGATCCCGCCGCCCTCGATCGTGCCGCGCCGGCTCCAGGCATAGGCCAGGGCGGCGCCGAAGAAGCCGACATAGTAGCCGACATCCGCGCCGCCGAGCAGCCGTGCGACGGGGCCGGTGTAGAGGTCGCTGACCGAGAACAGGGCGACCGTCAGCACGGCGCTCACGACGAAGATCGTCGCGGCCCCGGTCCAGCCGTCCGACGCCTGCCGGTCGCGACCACCGAGCACGTACCAGTCGGTCAGCACGATGCCGATCCACGGCGCGATCCAGTACAGCGTCACGACCAGGTAGTTGGTGTAGAGCTCGGCATAACGCCCGGCGCCGAACACGGCGATCAGGTAGCCGAGCGAGGCGGTCACCACCGCGGCGAGCACGCGCGGCACGCGCAGCCCGGCGGAGATGAGGCTGTAGCTCGCGGTCGTGTCGTTGACCGAGTTGCCGGTGATCGAGGACAGCGCAATCGCCGCCAGCACGAGCGGCCCGAGCGGGCCCGCCTGATGCTGGAGTTGCGTGATGACGGCCATCGGCGAGGCTTCGTGGACGGCGGACGCGGTCAGCAGGCCCAGCACCTGGAAGGGGATCGCCGAAGCGAGCAGGCCGGCGAGGGCCAGCCAGACGATCCGGCGCGCCGGAGTGTTGGCGGGCAGGTAGCGCGTGTAGTCGGATGAGTACGAGGCCCAGGACAGGTTGAAGCTGGCCAGGATGGCGGTGGCCAGCACGAAGGTGGGCAGGGAGGCAGCGTGGGCGGCGTGCGGCAGGCCGGCGCCGCGCAGGCCCAGCAGGCCGATGATCGCGAAGGCGGCCAGCAGGCCTGCACCCACATATTTCTGCAGCAACTGCACGACGTGATGGCCATAGACGCTGGCCGCCATCTGCAGTCCGGCGAGCACGCCGAGCCCGAGCCAGAACGGTGTCGCGGCGCCGCCCAGCGCCAGCAGGGCGACGAGGGCTGTTGCCGCGGGCACGTTGTTCACCGCGTCCCAGCCCACGCAGTACAACCAGTTGAGCAAAGACGGCAGGCGGATGCCCTGGCGGCCGAGCACCAGGCGGGAGGCTTCCATCTGCGGCAGGCCGGTGTGCGGTCCGATCGCGGCGGCAAGTGCGACGGGCACGGCGCCCACCAGGTTGCCGATCACGATGGCCAGCATCGCCTGGCCGGGGCCGAGGCCGAGGCTGACCAGGAGCACGCCGACCACCCAGCCGCCGGGGCCGAGATTAGGCGCGAAATGACTCCAGAACACGCGGTCGATGCGCATCGTCTGCTGCGCCGGCGGGACGGGGCGGGTGACGATGTCGGCCCCGGCTCCCTCCATGACGGGAAATCTTGCCATGCTGCGGCCGCCTTACCGGATCTGTTCGGCGCAGCATGGGGCGGCGAGGAAGCGCCGGGCAACCGCCGCCAACCACGGGCGGGGGCCGGTCTGCCAAGCGGCCGGAAGCAAGGCGGCCCGGGACGCTGACGCGCGTCCCGGCCCGGGACCCGATCGGCAGCCCGATTGGCTACCGGACGGGGTCAGAAGACGTGCAGCGACCCGCCGGCGTTGGAGACGCCGAGCAGCTGCAGCTTGGTTCCGTCGGACAGGCTGATGATGGTGGAGCCGGCACTGTAGCTGGTCTGGACCTGCGAGGCGGTGTAGCCGAACAGGTTGATCTGGTCGATGCCGGCGTGGAAGTTGGAGATCACGTCGGTGCCGCCCGAGGCGCCCTTGCTGATGTCGTAGACGGTGAGGCTGGCACCCTCGGTGATGTTCATGTTGCCGGTGCCCTGCACGACCTGCAGGTAGCCCGAGCCGCCGAGCACGGTGGTGCTGCCGGCCGAGCCGAAGACCAGCGCGGCACCCGAGCCGACCGAGATGATCGACGCATCCTCCGAGGCCGCGACCAGCATGTTGCCGCCCTGGCCCTGCACGTTGAGCGCACCGGTGCCGCCGAGGATGGCGTCCGAGCCGGTCTGGCTGCCACGGACGATCAGCGTGCTGCTGTTGCCGTAGATGTCGTCGCCGTTGTTGGCGTTGACGGTGAGCGTGCCGGAGCCGCCCACCACCGTGTCCTGGCCGGCATTGCCGTCATCGACGGTGGTGGTGCCGCCGCCGGTGAAGATCACGGCCGCATGGGTGATGCCGCCATTGATCACCGTGTTGCCCGCGCCGCCGAGGATGGTCGCCGGTCCGTAGCCGGCAGACAGCACGTCGTTGCCGCTGCCGGTCTCCGAGCCGAAGATCTGGTCGCCCGCGCCGCCGCCGGTGAGCGTGGTGTTGGCGCCGCTGGCTGCCTGGGAGATCAGGATGTTGTGGCCGGCGGAGCCGCCCGAGTAGGTGCCGCCGCCACTGCCGCCGAACACGGTCATCGAGCCCGAACCGCCGTTGAGGCTGCTGGCGCCGGTGCCGCCCCGGAACCAGAGCGAGTCGCCATTGCCGATGACCGTCACCTGGCCCGCGGCAGCCGACACCGTGTCATGGCTGCCGGCTGGCTGAGCGTAGACGGTCATGCCGCCGGAGACGGTGACCAGTGTGTCCTGGTTCGCCGGCAGGTCGACGATGTTGGAGGCGGGCACGGTGGTCGCCGGCGAGGCGATCGGCGCGCTGTAGGACATGGAGACGATGTGGAGCTGCACAGACCCGGTCGGTTGGTTGCCGGTGGCCGCGTTGATGATCTCCGCACCCATGACCATGTTGGTGCCGCCGTCGGCGGCGTCGAGCGGTGCGTTGGCGATGTTCTGGTAGATCTGCTGGCCGTCGACATAGAAGGTCAGGCTGCCGCGCTCCCAGTCCATGGTGTAGGTGTGGACCTTGGTGAGATCGATGCTGGACGGGAGCTGGTTGTAGTCCTGGCCGTCATCGGGCTGGCTCGGGTCGGGCCAGCTCGGGTCGTAGTAGTGGATGGTGGACTCGCCATTCACGGTGCCGTTCCAGCTTTCCAGCACGTCGATCTCGCCGGCAGCATTCACCACGTTCAGGCCGAGTTGCTGGTTGTTGGCCGGCCACATCAGGAAGGCGATGCCGGTGCCCTGGCCGGCATTGGCGTAGCCGGTAAACGAGTAGAGCCCGTAGCCCTCGCCCGAGGAGGGACCGGTCGGCGGCTGCAGGAAGCCCACCGTCTGCCAGCCGGTCGCGGCACTCGACGTCAGGGTCAGCGTGCCGTTGGTGAACGTGAGCGCACCGGGCACGGTGTCGCCGAAGCGAACCGGCCAGGTGATACCGCTCAGCGACGAGTCGTCCGCGAAGTCGTCTTCGAAGACGGTCTGGAAGTTGGCTGTGTCGAGGCTCAAGACTTCGCTCTCCGTGCTCTGTCTTCACGCGCCGGCCGCGACGCGCTTGTGCGTCGAATTCGCGACGTGAGGATATTTTTGCCCGACCATAAGACGACAAAATCATTAATGACCGATTACGATCAAATGAGGGCCGGGCGTGGATCCACTGCGAGGCCTGACCAATTCGGCGTGGTTATTATGAACTAAATTCCGGTACCGCAACACGATCCGTGGCGGGCGCGGCCTCCACAAACAGAGATGCCGTGGTCGCTGCAGCATCACAGAAAAAGCGACGGGGATCCTAAGTTAAGCTCGGCTCATGATGAAGGCTTTGGAATTTGGCTATCGCACAGCATGAGCGGCGCGCTAGGTTTCCCCCCGGAGTGATCAGTGGGTCAAGCCGCCGCGAGGACGGCCGGGGAGTGCGCGTTGCTGCAGGGGATCGAACCGCCGGATGCCGGCATCAAGGCTCCCGCGAGCCGTCCGGTCGCCGGTCCGGCCTCGGTCGCGGAGCGGACGTTGCGCATCGGCATCGTCGCGTCCGAACTGCCGCCCGGTCACGGCGGCATGCAGGAACATGCCCGCAGCCTGATCAGCTGCCTGTCGGCGAACCACGAAATCCAGCTTTTCACCGGTGCCGGAAGCCCGACCGAGCCGGCATCGCGCAACGTCAGCCGCCACCCGGTGCTGCACTGGCACATGACGCGCGACCTCGCGGTGCTGGAAGGAGTGCGGGTCGATGCCTGGCTGACGCTGAATGCAGGCCTGGCCTCGTACAGCATGGGTCTGCGCGCACCCACCTTCGCCTATGTGCACGGCAACGATTTCCTCCGCCCCTGGATGCCCTATCCGGAGCGCAGGACCCGCCTTGCGGGGGTGATCGGGGGCGAGGGCGTGGTGGAGCGCTGGCGGCGGCGGCAGATCGCCGACGGGCTGCAAGCAGCGCGCGGCATCTTCAGCAACAGCGCCTTCTCGCGCGACCTGTGCGCGAAACTGTATGGTGTGCCGGAGGAGCGGTTCAGCGTGATCCCGCCGGGCATCGCTCCCGAGTTCTTCCAGATCGGCGATCCGCAGCCCGATCCGGCGCTGCGGCTGATCACCGTCTCGCGCCTGTCAGCGCAATCGCAGCGCAAGAACATCGACTCCGTGCTGCGGGCGGTCGCCATGCTGCGCGACGACATGGCGATCCGCTACACGGTGATCGGCGACGGCGACGACCTGCCGCGCCTGCGCGCGCTGGCGGACGCTCTGGGCATCGCCGACCTGGTAAGCTTCCCCGGCGGCATCGATCAGCAGGCGCTGGTCGAGGCGTTCGCCCGCCATGACGCCTTCATCCTCGCCGTGCAGCCCAGACAGGGGGACGTGGAAGGGTTCGGCATGGTCTTCGCCCAGGCCGGCGCGTCCGGCCTGCCCTCCATCGCCACCGCGGCCGGCGGGATTCCGGAGGTGGTCGAGGAGGGGCAAGGCGGGCTGCTGCTCGATGACGTCTCGCCGGCCGGTGTCGCCGCGGGGCTGCGCCGGTTCCAGGGGCTGCGCCACTCGTTCGACCGGGCGGCAATCCGCAGCCGCGCCGGGCGGTTCTCGGCTGAAGTCTGCAGCCTGACGATGGCCGGCGCGATCGCCCGCATGCTGTGAGGCGCTCTGGATGCCCCCAAGCGTTCCGGAGGGCTTGAGGCGCCTTTCCTCGCCCACCCCGCCCGGACGGGGCCCAGGCCCAGGCCCAGGCCCAGGCCCGCCGCGACCGGGGCCGCCGCGAGCGCGCCTTCCGTGACCAGGTCTGCCTTGACCGGGTCAGCCGGACGCGGATCAGGCGTGCGGCTGGACGGCCCGGCTGAGCCGGGTGGACAGGATCACCATCGAGTTGGTCCGCTCGACCCCGGCGAGCGCACCGATCCGGTCGAGGAGCCGGTCGGTTTCGCGCAGCGAGGCGGTTTCGGTGAGTGCGACGAGGTCGTAGGCGCCGCTGACCGCGTGCAGCGTGCGCACCGCCTCCAGGCGGCGCAGCGACGCCTCCACCCCGGCCGCGTGCCGCGGCGTGACGGCAACGAGCACGTAGGCCGTCACCGACTCGCGTGGTTGCGGGGCTGCCGCGCCGAGCCGGGTGGTGTAGCCGAGGATCACGCCGCCCTTCTCGAGCCTGAGGATCCGGCTCTGCACCGTGGTCCGCGACAGGCCCAGGCGGCGCGCGATCGTCGCGGTGGGCAGCCGGGCGTCCGCCCCGAGCAGCTCCAGCAAGGCGCGGTCGAGCGCGTCAAGGTGCATCGTGCCGACGTTATTCGGCAGATCGCCGATGTCAACGCGCAGGCTTCGGCGCTGCGCAGGCCTGGTCTGTCGTAGCGTGCCGCCCGGTCGGAGTGGAGGACGGATGTGAAAGAGATCGCGGTCATCGGGGCGGGGCACATCGGATCGGCGATCGCCGAGCTGCTCCAGTGGAGCGGCGACTACCGGGTGACGCTGTGCGACCGCGACGGGGGAGCGCTGGAGCGGGTGGCGCGCGAGACCGGCGTGCGCACGGTGGTGGTCGATGCGGGCGAGCCGGCCGAGCTGGCCCGGGTGCTGCGCGGCCAGTACGCGGTGCTGTCGGCAGCGCCCTATCACCTGACCGCGCGCGTCGCCGAGGCGGCGCGGCTGGCAGGAGTGCATTATCTCGATCTCACCGAGGACGTCGCGAGCACGCGCGCGGTGCGCGAGATCGCCCGTGACGCGGGCCACGCCTTCATCGCGCAATGCGGCCTGGCGCCGGGCTTCGTGTCGATCGCAGCACACGCCATAGCACAGCGCTTCGAGACGCTCGACGCGATCAGGCTGCGCGTGGGCGCCCTGCCGCGCTATCCGGACAATGCCCTGGGCTACAACCTGACCTGGAGCACCGAGGGGGTCATCAACGAGTATATCGAGCCTTGCGAGGCGATCGTCGGCGGTGAGCGGTGCCGCGTCTCGGCCCTGGAGGACTGCGAAAGCCTGCTGGTCGACGGTGTCGCCTACGAGGCGTTCAACACCTCCGGCGGCCTGGGTTCGCTGTGCGAGACCTATGACGGGCGGGTGCGCGAGCTGAACTACCGCACCATGCGCTATCCCGGTCATTGCGCAGTCATGCGGTTGCTGCTGCGCGACCTGCGGCTGGCCGATCGCCGGCAGATTCTGCGCGTCATCTTGGAGGGCGCGCTGCCGGCGACAACGCAGGACAACGTCGTGGTTTTCGTGACGGTGACCGGAACCAGAGACGGCAGGCTGATGCAGGAGACGATGACGCGCCGTGTCGTGCATGGGTCGATTTCGGGACGGCCGCGCAGCGCGATTCAGTTGACCACGGCGGGGAGCATCTGCGCGGTGCTCGACCTGCTCGCGGCGGGCGAACTGCCGCAGGCCGGCGTCGTCCGGCAGGAGCAGATCAGGCTGGAGACGTTTCTCGAAAATCGTTTCGGCTCGATATTTTCAGGAACTCCGGTGCGCTTCGCCTGAGGCGGAATGCCCGCCATCTGTTTCTTGTCGGAGGTATTCGGTTTTGTTTGTTGCAATGTCGAGCGTGACTCGACATGAGTGACAATTGTGATGGTCCGTCCGATGCCTGAGTAGATCGCTGCATGTCGGTCGAACGAGAAATCGGCGGGCCTGATGGCCGCACGCTGTTGTCGACCACGCCGTCCGGTCCGGCGCCCGGGCCGGAGCGGCTCAACGGGGCGGCCGGCCCCGCACCCCTCGGCGCCGCTCCCCTGGTCGCCGCTCCCCTGGTCGCCGCTCCCCTGGGCGCCGCGCGGGGCGCGCGGCGGCCGCTCTCGTCCACGCGTCCGCGCGCCCAGTCTGCCGCTGCTGTGCCGTCCAGCCGCGGCCCGCAGGTCGACGGGGCGCGGATCCTGGTGGTCGATGACGAGGAGGTCGTGCGGATGCTGGTGGTCGACCTGCTGCGCGAGCGCGGCCACATGGTCCGCGAGGCCGAGGACGGCGACAGCGCCATGGTGCAGTTGAGCAGCAGCGACGCGCTCGACCTGATGATCACCGATATCGGCCTGCCGAATGATTTCGACGGCTCGACGCTGGCACGCCGCGCCCGGGTGCTGCGCCCCGGCCTGCCGATCCTGTTCATCACCGGCTACGCGTTCGGCACGCGCGGGATCACGCTCGAACCGGGGATTCCGGTCCTGACCAAGCCGTTCACCCTGGCAGCACTCTCCGACCGGATCGCCGCACTGCTGGACCGACCGCAGGCCTGAACCGGGCGCGGGGAGGCGGCCGACTCCGCTTCCCGGCGAGGTGTCCGCAACGCCCCAGGCTACGGGATCGAGGTCAAGGGCAGATCGTTCTTGAATCTGCCCTCCAAACATCATCTAGTGGTGGAAGGCGTGGCGCTGCGCGAGATGTAGCGCCGTCAGCGTCACGAGGCCCGGCGGCCGATCCGCCGGCACCCGAGGCTCCTGTGGAGACCCTGAATGACTTTGAACGAAGCCCAGGCTGCGCGCGAGGACTCGACTGCCACCGATGGCGCCTCCCGGGGGCTGCCCGGTGCCGTCGCCGCGTCCGTCCGCGACGGGCACAAGCTTGGCCGTGAGCAAGGACCGGGCGGTGACGGGCTGGGCGCTGACCGGCTGGCCACTGACCGGCTGAGCACTGACAGGCTGGGCACTGACCGACTGAGCACTGACCGGCTGGGCGAGCAGCCGGAGATGCTGGTCGATGCGGTGCAACTGCCCGGGCACCACCAGGTGCGGGTGGATCGCTCGCGCGACGCGCTGATCACCGAGTTCGGCCGCGCGACGCTGGACAACCGCTACCTGCTGCCGGGCGAGAGCTACCAGGACCTGTTCGCCCGGGTGTCGAGCTTCTACAGCGACGACGCGGCGCACGCCCAGCGCATCTACGACTACATCTCGCGCCACTGGTTCATGCCGGCGACACCCGTGCTGTCCAATGGCGGCACCAGCCGCGGCCTGCCGATCTCGTGCTTCCTCAACGAGGCTTCCGACAGCCTCGAGGGCATCCTCGGCCTGTGGAACGAGAATGTCTGGCTGGCCTCCAAGGGCGGCGGCATCGGCTCTTACTGGGGCAACCTGCGCTCGATCGGCGAGAATGTCGGCAAGAACGGCAAGACCTCCGGCGTGATCCCGTTCATCAGGGTGATGGACAGCCTGACGCTGGCGATCAGCCAGGGCTCGCTGCGGCGCGGCTCGGCGGCGGTCTACCTGCCCGTGTCGCACCCGGAGATCGAGGAGTTCGTCGAGATCCGCAAGCCGACCGGGGGGGATCCCAACCGCAAGGCGCTCAACCTGCACCACGGCATCCTGATCCCGGACGCCTTCATGCGGGCGGTGGCGGCGGACGAGGACTGGGTGCTGACCTCGCCCAAGGACGGTGCGCACATCCGCAAGATTTCCGCCCGCAGCCTGTGGATCCGCATCCTGACCGCCCGCATGGAGCAGGGCGAGCCGTACATCATCTTCTCCGACCACGTGAACAGCGCGCGTCCGGAACACCACAAGCTGGCCGGACTCGAGGTGAAGACCTCCAACCTGTGCTCGGAGATCACGCTGCCGACCGGCATCGACCAGCACGGCGAGCAGCGCACGGCGGTCTGCTGCCTGTCGTCGGTGAACCTCGAATCGTGGTTCGAGTGGAAGGACCATCCGCTGTTCATCGAGGACGTGATGCGCTTCCTCGACAACGTGCTGTCCGACTTCATCGCCCGCGCGCCCGACGAGATGGCGCGGGCGAAATATGCCGCCGCCCGCGAGCGCTCGGTGGGCCTCGGCGTGCTCGGCTTCCATTCCTTCCTGCAGGCCAACAACGTCCCCTTCGAGAGCGTCATCGCCAAGGTGTGGAACAAGCGCATCTTCGCCCATCTGCGCGCCCAGGCCGACGCCGCCTCGCGCATGCTGGCCGAGGAGCGCGGCGCCTGCCCGGATGCGGCCGAATACGGCATCGCCGAGCGCTTCTCGCACAAGATCGCCATCGCCCCCACCGCCTCGATCTCGATCATCGCCGGCAATGCGAGCCCTGGCATCGAGCCGATCGCGGCCAACGTGTTCCTGCAGAAGACACTCTCGGGGTCCTTCACCGTGCGCAACCGGCACCTGCAGAAGCTGCTGGCCGAGCGGGGGCGCGACACGGACGAGGTCTGGTCCTCGATCACGCTGAGCAAGGGCAGCGTGCAGCATCTCGACTTCCTCACCCAGGCGGAGAAGGACGTCTTCAAGACCGCCTTCGAGCTCGACCAGCGCTGGGTGATCGAGCACGCCGCCGATCGCACGCCGTTCATCTGCCAGAGCCAGTCGGTCAACCTCTTCCTGCCGGCCGACATCCATAAGCGCGACCTGCACCAGATCCACATGATGGCCTGGAAGCGCGGGCTTAAGTCGCTCTACTACTGCCGCTCGCTGTCCATCCAGCGCGCCGACACGGTCAGCGAGATGCTGAACAAGGTCGACGTGCTGGAGCGTGCCGCCGAGCTGCCGCCCGTCCAGCCCGCAGCGGCGCCGCCGGGCGGCACGGACCGCTACGAGGAATGCCTGGCCTGCCAGTAGCCGGGCAGCGGGACGGCGCTCCGCCCGACGCCCGCGCCCTGCACGGGGCGGGCGTCGCGGCGCTGCGCCAGGGCAGGGTCGAGGAGGCGCTGGCGCTCCTCGCCCGTGCGGCGGTCGCCGCGCCGGACAATGCGGCCGTGCAGGGCGCGCTGGGCGAGGCGCACCGCGCAGCCGGGCGCCCGGACGTGGCGCTGTCGCACTACCGCCGCGCGGCGTCGTTGCGCCCGGGGGCTGCGAGCCTCACCAACCTCGCCGGCGCGCTGCTCGAACTGGGCCGCCCTTCGGAGTCGGCCAGGACCTACCAGGCCGCCTTCCGCCATGACGCGCGCAGCCCGGAGCTGCTGCATGGCTGGGGCCTCGCACTCAGGTCGCTCGGCCGGCTGAGCGAGGCTGCCGACGCGTTCTCGCGCGCAGTGTCGCTGACCCCCGGATTCGAGGCGGCCCAGGCTGAGCTGGTCGAGACCTGCATGCAGGCCGGAGCCTGGGATCTCGGGCTGAAGGCGGCAAGCGACGGGCTGGCGGCCTGCGACAGCGTGCGCCTGCGGCTGGGCTTCGTCGATTGCGCACGCCAGTCGCCGCCCTTCGAGCATCCGGGCCTGCGCGAACGCCTGCGCCAGGCACTGGCGGAAGGCTGGACCCGGCCGCGCGACCTGGCGCGGTTCGTCTGCGCCATGCTCGGCGCGGGGCCGGCGACCGATCCCTCCGACCCGCTGTTGGCCTTGATGCTTACCCTGGCGCCGGTGGCCGACCCGGGGCTGGAACGCCGTCTCACCGAGCGCCGGGACGCGCTGGGCGCACGGCAGGCAGGAGGCGGCGACCTCCACGATGGCACTGCCGAGGGCGGCAGCGGATCGGAGACGGCGTGGCGGGAGGAGGCCTGTCTGCTCGCCCGGCAGTGCTTCATCAACGAATATGTCTGGGCCCTGTCCGAGGCCGAAAGCAGGCGGGCGGCAGCACTCGGCCGCGCGGTGCAGGCAGCGCTCGACTCGGGCGCGCCGCCTGCCGCCGATGCGCTGGCAGCCCTTGCCCTCTACGCGCCGCTGGGCAGCCTGCGGGAGGCGGGCTCGCTGCTGTCGTGGTCCTGGCCCACGCCGGTCGCCGCGCTGCTCGACCAGCAGGTGAGGGAGCCGGCCGAGGAGGCGAGGCTGGCGGAGCGGATCGCGCATGCCGGCGCGATCGCAGACCCGGTCTCCCGACGCGTGCAGGCGCAGTACGAGGAGAACCCCTACCCGCGCTGGACCGCACTCGGCGCACCGCCGGAGCCGGTGCGACTGGCGGCGTGGCTGGCCGGCCGCTTCCCCGGCGCACCCGGGCCGGCATCCGGCGTCGCACCCGGGTCGGCACCGGATCGGGGCGCCGGTCGGGACGACGGCGCGGAAGCTGAGGCGGAATCTGCTCCGGTGCCGCTCGAGGTGCTGGTGGCCGGATGCGGCACCGGGCAGCAGGCGGTGGAGACGGCGCGTGCCTTTGCGCCGGCGCGACTGCTGGCGATCGACCTCAGCCGCCGGAGTCTGGCCTACGCGGCGCGGATGAGCGGCAGCCTCGGTCTGGCGGCGATCGAGTACCTGCAGGCCGACCTGCTGCAGGCGCCCGCACTCGGCCGCAGCTTCGACCTGGTCTGCGTCGGCGGCGTGCTGCACCACCTGGCCGACCCTTATGCGGGCTGGCGCGCGCTGCTCGCTGTGCTGCGCCCCGGCGGCGTGATGAACGTGCTGGTCTATACCGTGCGCGGCCGATCGGACGTGGCGCAGGCTCGGGCGTGGATCGCGCGCGCCGGGTTCGACGCCTCCCCCGAGGGCATCCGTCAGTGCCGGGCGGCGATGCTGGCCAGCGACGAGGGCTGGGCGCGGCGGCTGGTGGCGAGCCCGGATTTCTGGTCGGCCAGCCTGTGCCGCGACCTGCTGTTCCACGTTCACGAGACACCGCTCGAGCTGCCGGGGATTGCCCGGTTCGTCGAACGGGCCGGACTCGAACTGATCGGGGTCGAGGTCTCGGAAGACACCGAGCGCGCCTTCCTCGCCGCCGCCGCGCCGCAGGGCCTCGACGAGGGTGTCGCGTTGCGCGATCTCGCTCGCTGGGACGCGTTCGAGGCGGCCAACCCGGGCTGCTTCGCGTCGATGCTCAATCTCTGGCTGTATCGGCCAGGGCCGGGCTAGAGGGTGTTATGAACCTCTCCCCAGCGGTTCGAGCCTGGTGGCGGGGAAGAGTCGTTCTTTCTTGAAAGAAAGAACCAAAGAACTTTTGTCTGTTTGGATTTCGGGCGGGTTCCACCGTCCCGGATTCCAGGCCCGATAGGGCGATAAGCCGGGGGGCGATGTGCCGGGCGGACGGCGCGCGAGGATGGGTGTGGCGGCACGCGAGGGCTTCATCACCGGCGGGTGCTGGTGCCTGGACAACAACAAGGTGATCGAGGCGTGGCCGGCCGAGGACCAGGCAATCTCCGTGCTCTCCACGCTGAGCCGCGGCGGCGGTTCGGCGTGCAACTTCGCCATCGACCTCCGCCGCCTGGATCCTTCGGTGCCGGTCGAGACGATCGGCCTGGTCGGCGACGACCAGAACGGCCGCTTCCTGATCGAACAGGCGCGCGCCAACGGCATCCGCCACGAGCAGCTGCAGGCCACGCGCGAGGCCCCCACCCATATCAGCGACGCCTATGCCTCGCTCGCCTCCGGCCTGCGCACCCATATCGGCGACGAGGGGGCGAGCCATCTGCTCAGCCCGGCACATTTCGATCTCGAGCGCACCACCGGGCGGATCCTGCATCTCGGCCTGCCAGGACTGCACCGCACTATGGATGGTCCGTGGCAGGGCGAGGCGAGCGGCTGGGTGGCGGTGCTGCGCGCCGCACAGGGGCTGGGGATCCGCACCAATCTCGAACTGGTCACCGTCCCGCCCGACCGGATCGCTGCCCTGGCCCGCCCCTGCCTGCCGCATCTCGATACGCTGGTGGTCAATGACCGCGAGATCGGCGCCATCGCCGGGATCGACACCGCGCCGGACGGCCGGACCGACGAGGCGGCCTGCGTCGCCGCCGCCCGCGCAGCACTGGAGCGCGGCGCGATGGCCGTGGTGGCGGTGCATTTCCCGACCGCGGCCCTGGCAGTGGCGCGCGACGGAACCCTGGTGCGCCGCGGCTCGGTCGCGGTGCCGCCCGGGCAGGTGCGCGGTGCCAACGGCGCGGGCGACGCCTTCGCCGCCGGCTTCCTGCTCGTCCTGCACGAGGGCGGCCCGCTCGACGAGGCGCTGACCCTCGCCCACGCCGCCGCCGCCGCCTCGCTGCGCGATGTCACCACCACCGACAGCATGGTCGGGCGCGCCGAGTGCCTCGCACTGGCCGCGGCTTGGGGGTGGCGTTGAAACGGGGCCGGCGCTGAAGGGCAGGGGCGGCATCCTGAACTTTGCCCGCGATGGTTATGTCGTGCTGCGCCGGGCCGTCCCACGCGCGCTGGTCGATGAACTCGCGGCGGCGGCGGGCAGGATCCAGCGTTCCGTCCGTCGCCTGCCCGCGCCGCTGCGCTCGCGGCTCGTCCTGGAGCGAGACCTGCCGCCCGACCGACGCGACTTCGTTCCGGCGCAGGCCGTGGGCGAGGCGATCTTCATCATCGGCGACCCGGTTGCCTTCAGCACGGTGTTCTGGCGCGTCCTCGAACAGCCGGGAGTGGTCGCGGCCCTGCGCCAGGCGATCGGGGCGCCCGCGCTTGTCGCCCACTTCATGAACGTGACAATCAAGCAGGCGCGCTTCGGACGCGCCATCGGCTGGCACCGCGACTTTCCCAATCGTTATGCCTGTCCGGCGTCGCCTCGCTTCGCGCGGCTGATGATCCCCCTCGACGGCATGACCGGCCAGGGCGGTGCCACACTGGCGCTCCCGGGCTCGCACCGGGCCGGTGGCGAGGCGGAGCCGTTTGCGGCCGGCGCGACATCGATCCCCGAGGGTGCGGTGATCCGGACCATTCGCTGCAACCCTGGCGACCTGGTCGTCATCCATCCAATGCTGCTGCATGGCGGCGGCATGAACCGCTCGGCCAAGCCACGCCGCAACCTCCTGCTGCAGGCCGGGGAGGCCGGGCTGCCGCTTCTGCATCGACCGTCCCCGGAGGGAGTCCTCGGGCGGCGGGTCGCGGCTTCGCCCATTCGCGGTCCAACCCCTCAGAGCTTTGTTCGACGGCCTCTCAGAATCCGAGGCGCGCGGTGAGGATCCAGGCGTGGTCGTAGACCGGCAGGAGCTCGCCGGTCAGCCGCTCGGTCGGCGTCACCGCGGTCTGGTAGCCGGCACCGATGATCAGGCGGGTGTGGGGGATGATGTTGAAGCGGCCCAGGATCAGGCCCGGGGTGATAAAGAGCTGGTTCTTGCCGCCGCGCTGCGAGCCGCTCAGCCAGATCGTGTCGTTGAACTCGATCTCGGGCCAGAGATAACGCAGCAGGTGATACTGCAGGGCCACGTTGGTCAGCAGCTGGGCGCCGGTGGTCTGCAGGTAGTTGATCGGCAGCGCCACGCCCATCGTCGCCTGGACGTCGAAATCGCCCCAGCCCTTGCCGCCGGCGATGGTCGGCGTCACGACCCAGGCATGGTTGGTGAAGTTGCGTGAGCCGGTCGGCGCGGTTACCGCGAGGAAGGCGGTGACGATGGCGTTGCCGTGCTGCTCGTTCTCGCTGAACAGCCGTTGCTTGAGCAGGAAGATCGGGTAGTCGCCCCAGCCGGTGGTGTGGGTGCCGCGGAGCTCGCGCTCCTGGTAGGCCGGCACGGTGAGGATGATCTCGTTGGTGGTGGTCGGGATCAGTTCCAGCCCCTTGCCGTTGTCGTAGTTCTGCAGGCTGGCGCCGTTCGGCTGGTGTTCCCAGACCTGGTCGTAGCGGACCTCCTGCTCGAGTCGCGGGGTGACGGTGACCAGCGGCGTCATCCAGTGCGGCTGGCTGGCCTGCGCCTCGCTCACCCGCGCCTCCCAGTCGGCGAAGAAGCGGCTGATCGCGTCCGTGCCGCCAGTGTCGCCGCTGGCCGGCGTTGGCGCATCCTGCCAGGCGGGCGGATCAGCGCGCGCGGTGCCCGCGGCGCCGAACAGGAGGGCTGCGCACAGCAGGGCGCTAAGGCGCAGCGCGGGGACGGGCAGGGCGGGGAGGAGCAGGGCTGTCGGGGGCGGGAGAGCGAAGCGGCGGACGAACGGCGAGGCGAGGCGTTGGGGGAGGCTCGGGCGCATGCTGGTGGGTTCTCCCGCATCGTGGTGGCATTCCGGCACCATCTACCCACGTTATATCAGTTTGAACATATCGCTTGTCGAACGGGCGCCGCCCTCGTTGCAACGTTATGCCCGAATCGCGTTGGAAGGGCCGGCGGCGAGGGACTAGATTGGCGGCATGGATCAGACCCCAGCCCTCAGCCCGTCCCCCGCCACGCCGCCGGCCAGCCTGCTGGCCGGTAGCCCTGTCTACAAGCCGTTCCGCTACCCGTGGGCCTATGACGCCTGGCTCACCCAGCAGCGTGTGCATTGGCTGCCCGAGGAGGTGCCGCTCGCCGACGACGTGAAGGACTGGCACCGCACGCTCTCCGAAGGCGAGCGCAACCTGGTGACCCAGATCTTCCGCTTCTTCACGCAGTCGGACGTGGAAGTGAACAACTGCTACATGAAGCATTACAGCCAGGTGTTCAAACCCACCGAAGTGCTGATGATGCTCTCCGCGTTCTCCAACATCGAGACCATCCACATCGCGGCCTACAGCCACCTGCTCGACACGATCGGCATGCCGGAAGTCGAATACACTGCCTTCCTCAAATACAAGGAGATGAAGGACAAGTACGACTACATGCAGGGCTTCTCGGTGGCCAACAAGAGCGAGATCGCCAAGACGCTCGCCGCCTTCGGCGCCTTCACCGAGGGCCTTCAGCTTTTCGCCTCGTTCGCCATCCTGCTCAACTTCCCGCGCTTCAACAAGCTTAAGGGAATGGGGCAGATCGTCTCGTGGTCGGTACGAGACGAGACGCTGCACTGCCTGTCGGTGATCCGGCTGTTCCGGGTGTTCATCCAGGAAAATCCGGAGATCTGGACAGACGGCTTGCGAGCCGAGATCACCGGCATCTGTGCGGAGATCGTGCGCCACGAGGACGCTTTCATCGATCTCGCCTTCGAGCTCGGCGCGGTCGAGGGGCTCGATGCGCAGCAGGTGAAGACCTACATCCGCTTCATCGCCGACCGCAGGCTCACCCAGCTCGGGCTCGACCCGCTCTACCATGTCGAAGCCAACCCGCTGCCCTGGCTCGACGACATGCTGAACGCGGTCGAGCACACCAACTTCTTCGAGAACCGCGCGACCGAGTATAGCCGGGCCTCGACGGCCGGCACGTGGGAGGAAGCGTTCGAGGAGACAGTCTTCGCGGCGGGATGAACAGAGCATGGGAAGACATCGCTTTCTTCTTCCCGTTCTCGGCTGCGTTGTTCATCTTGTTATTGGAACGTCATGTTGTATCAACGTTGTAACGACTTCAAACCGCTCTATAAACTTAGGTGAAAAAGTTCCGCTCACGTAATCGAGAACAGTTCCATTCTCCTTCGTTAACGATTATATGTCGCCCGTCCCGCAGGATAACGAGCGGGTGAGCGGCAGGGTGCCGCGCCAACACGGGGCGCACGATGGAAACCGAGACGCGGACAAGCCTGGTCCTTGATCTGGCGGACGTGATGACGGGTCTCCCGCCGGCCATCGCGGGCGGCCTCGGCATCAGCAGCGGCGGCGCGCCGCGACAAACGCGCCGGCTGCCGGAGCGCATCCTGGTCGCCGCCCATCAGGCCTGCGACATCGGCGACCTCGACGTGGCAGCCCAGCTGCTCTCGATCCTCGAGACGGTGATCAGCCAGAGCCGTGGTGCGCCTGACCCGGCGCGCCGGCGGGTGATGGAGAGCCTGATCGCCGCCCACCAGCGCCTGTGGCATCTCCGACGCGCGGCCGGCGACCGGCCCGGCCAGGGCGCCGAGCGCCCGGGCCTGATCGCCACCAAGACGCTGCCGGGTTTCCACGAGGAGGTGGAGGGTTTCGGCGGCTTCTGAGCCGCACCTCCCGCCAGTCGCACCTCCCGCCAGTCGCACCTCCCGCCAGTCGCACCGGACCGGTTGCCGCGCGGCCCGGTGCTATGCACCCTGCGTGCATGATCGAGCCTCTTGCGCTCCACGGAGCCGCAATCATCCTGCTGCCGCTCGCGGTCGCACACCGTCCGGATCTCGAGCTTGCCGTCCGCGACGGCGAGCTGTGGCGCCTGTGGTACACGAGCGTGCCCAGGCCCGAGGACATGCTGGCCGAGATCCAGCGCCGACTCGCCCTGCAGGCACAGGGGTCGAGCCTGCCGTTCGCCGTGTTCGACCGGCCCTCGGGCCGGGTGGTCGGCATGACCAGCTATCTCAACATCGATCGGGACGCGCCGCGGCTGGAGATCGGCGCCACCTGGTATGCGCAGAGCGTGCAGCGCACCGCGCTCAACACCGAAGCCAAGCTGCTGCTGCTGCGCCATGCGCTCGAGACGCTGGGCTGCCTGGCGGTCGAGTTCCGCACCCATGTGCTGAACGCGGCGAGCCGGCGGGCGATCGAGCGACTCGGCGCCAGGCTCGACGGGATCCTGCGCTGCCATCAGCGGGCGCGTGACGGCACGATCCGCGACAGCTGCGTCTACAGCATCACCGCGCCCGAATGGCCCGCCGTGCGCTCCCACCTCGCCTGGCAGCTCGAACGCCGCCGCTGAGCCGTACGCGCGGCCAGGAGCCGCCGGCTCCGGGTGGGGCAGGGTCTGGGGCAAAGCCCCGGTCGCTCTTGGAGGCGCGTCTCAGCTCTGCGCCATGCCCAACCCCGCTCCCCCCCGCAGGATGCGCTCCACCTCTGCCGTGTAGCTGCCGCCCGCCTCGTGCAGCAACAATCCGGGACGCACGGCGCTGTCCGCCGCCGAGCCGCGGCGCCCCTGCAGCAGCACGATGCGTGCCGGCTGCCCGGCCTTGGGCCACAACGGCAGCAGGGTGATGCCGCCCAGCGCGCCGAGGCCGCGCATCAGGCCGGCGGCCTGCGCGAACTGGGCGGCGGCGAGGATCAGGGTGAGGCTGCCGCCCGGGCGCAGCCGGGCCGACAGGGTGGGGATCCACACCTCGAGCAGGCCGGGCAGCGCGCGCTTGGCGAGATCGCGCCGGCCGAGCGGCGAGGCGCTGGCATCGCCCCGGTGCCACGGCGGATTGGCGAACACGTGATCGAACTGGCCGAGCTCGTCATGGACGTCCGCCACCAGCATCTCGCGCAGCTCGAGCCGGTCCAGCCCGTTGGCCTGCCAGTTGTGGCGGGCGAGCTCGGCGGTGCCCGGATCGGTCTCGATGCCGAGCCCGGACAGCCCGCCCACCCGGGCGCACAGGCACATCAGCCCCGCGCCGGCGCCGCATCCGGCCTCCAGCACCCGTTCGCCCGGCCGGGCGGGCACGGCGGCGGCAAGCAGGACGGGCTCGATGCCGGTCCGGTAGCCGTGCCTGAACTGCCGGTAGCTCAACCGTCCGTCGAGCAGGGTGCCGTCGCTCGTGGCCTCGGCCACCATCGGCTTGACCGTCCTTCCGCCGCCGCTCATATGGTGCGTCGCACTCCATCGCGTTCGGAGGATCGTGCTTGCGCCTTGCCGCCAGTCTGCCGGAATCGGCCCAGACCTCAAGTCGTGGTCCGGGGCCGGAAGCAGCGGCATCGGCGGCTGATCGCGACGCGGCCGCCCCTGACGCCCCGCGCTCCGGCAGCGACCAGCCGCTGCGCGCGCTGACCCATCTGCTCGCCGACGACCTCACGGCCTGCAACCGGATCATCGTGTCGCGCATGGACAGCCCCGTGTCGCTGATCCCCCAGCTCGCCGCCCATCTGGTTGCCGCCGGCGGCAAGCGGCTGCGCCCGCTCCTCACCCTGGCCTCGGCCCGCCTGTGCGGCTACGAGCCCGCCGGCGATGATGGGGTCAGGGACGGCGGCGCCGCGGGTACCGGCGGCCGGCATGTGGTGCTCGCCGCCTGCGTGGAGTTCATCCACACCGCGACGCTGCTGCATGACGACGTGGTCGATGAAAGCCAGCTCCGGCGCGGCCTGGCCAGCGCCAACGCGGTGTTCGGCAACAAGGCCTCGGTGCTGGTCGGCGACTTCCTGTTCGCGCGCGCCTTCCAGCTGATGACCGAGGACGGCTCGGTCGAGGTGATGGCAATCCTGTCCAAGGCCGCCGCCACCATCGCCGAGGGCGAGGTCCTGCAGATGACGATGCAGAACGACCTGTCGACGCCGATCGGACGCTACATGGAGGTGATCCACGGCAAGACCGCGGCACTGTTCGCCGCCGCCTGCCGGGTGGGTGCCGTGGTCGCCGAACGGCCGCGCCACGAGGCGCTGGCGCTGGAATCGTTCGGCACCAATCTCGGCATGGCCTTCCAGCTCGTCGATGACGCGCTCGACTATGCGGCCGACCAGGTGATGCTCGGCAAGACGGTCGGCGACGATTTCCGCGAGGGCAAGATCACCCTGCCGCTGCTCGCCGCCTACACTGCCGGCGATCCCGCGGAGCGCGCGTTCTGGGAGCGGGTGATCGAGCGCGGCGAGCAGACGCAGGCGGATCTGGAGCAGGCGATGGGCCTGATCGATCGCCATGACGGCATCGGCGTGACGCTGCGCCGCGCTTCGGACTATGCGCAGGCGGCGCGGGACGCGCTTTCGGTGTTCCCGGCCGGCCGGCTGCGCCAGCTGATGGCCGACGTGGCGCTCTACACCGTCAACCGCGAGCACTGAGCGGGCAGGGTGCGGTCCGCGATGTCCAGCAGCCGGTAGCCGTCGAAGCCGTAGCGGCGCAGCGCCGCGGCGAGCGGTTGCGGATCGGCCGGCGGTGCGGTGAACAGCGCCTCGCCGGCGGCCGGTCCGCACGCCTCGGCCGCCCCGGCGGCGCGCCCGGACGCCTCGACCGCCCCGGCGGCCGGTCCGGACGCCTCGACCGCTCCGGCGGCCAGCACCGCCTGGGTGCGGCGTGCCACAGCATCGGCCGGGTCAAGCCAGGCGACCCCGTCCGGGCCGTGCCGGCGGAAGGCGTCGAGCAGGAAGCTGTAATGCGTGCAGCCGATGCAGACCGTGTCGATCCGCTCGCCCCCGTTCTGGCCGAACAGCGCGGCCAGTTCGGCGCGGATCGCGCCCTCGTCGACCGGGCGGCCACGGAAGGCGGCTTCGGCGAGGTCGGCGAGACCCCGCGCGCCGTGGGCGATGAGCCGGCAATCAGGGGCGAAGCGGTGGGCGAGGTCGGCGAGGTAGGGGCGCCGGACGGTGGCGGCGGTGGCCAGCAGGCCGATATGTCGGGTTTGGCTGAGCGAGGCGGCCCACTTGACCGGCGGCACGCAGCCGATGAAGGGGATGTCGAAGCGCGCGCGCAGGCGGCCGAGTGCGAGGGTGCTCGCCGTGTTGCAGGCAATGACCACCGCGTCGGGGGCCAGCAGGTCGATCGCCTGTCCGATCACCGTCTCGACGCGCGCGACCAGCACCGCGTCGTCGAGCTCGCCATATGGGTAGAGTGCCGTGTCGGCGAGCATGGTGAGCGGCACGTTCGGCAGGCGCCGGCGCAGTGCGCCCACAATGCCGTAGCCGCCGATGCCGGAGTCGAAGGCGAGCAGGCCGGCCACGTGTCCGCGTCAGCCGGCCGCGGGCGCCCGCCCTTCGGCAGTCCCCCTCTCGGCAGCCGCCCCTTCGGCAGCCGCCCCTTCGGCAGCCGCCTTGTGGGCGCGCGCTTCCTCGGCCGAGCCGACCCCGCCATGGCGCGCCGACCAGCCGCACGGATCCTCCAGGAAGCGCCGCACCTCGGCCGCGGCGTGGTCGGAGAAATAAGGCCGGCCGGCGCAGGCTTCCAGCACGTCCCACCAGGTGCACAGCGCGTGCAGCTCGATGTCCATGTCGGCCAGCACCCGGTGCGCGCCGGGAAAGACGCCGTAGAAGAAGACGACGAAGGCGTGGTTGACGATGGCGCCCGCGTCGCGCAGGGCGCTGGCGAAGCGGATCTTGGACGCGCCGTCGGTGGTCAGGTCCTCGACCAGCAGCGTGCGCCGTCCTTCCGGGACGTCGCCCTCGATCAGCGCGTTGCGGCCGAAGCCCTTGGGCTTCTTGCGCACATAGGCCATCGGCGCCAGCATCCGGTCGGCGATCCAGGCGGCGAACGGGATGCCGGCGGTCTCGCCGCCCGCCACCACGTCGATGCTCTCGTAGCCGACATGGCGGCCGATCTTCTCGACGCCGAGCTCGACGATCTTCCCGCGCGCGCGCGGGAAGAAGATGATGCGGCGGCAGTCGATATACACAGGGGACTTCCACCCCGATGTCAGCGTATAGGGTTCCTCGGGTCGGAAATTGACTGCCTTGATCTCCAGCAACAGGCGGGCCGTGGTCAGTGCGGCGTCGCGGTCCCAGTCGGAATTGCTCCACCCCGGACCGGAGGTGCCGGCCGCCGGTGCGAACCCGCCGCCATGGCCGGCGCCAGCGCCACGGTCAGCGCCCGTGCCAATGCCCGCGCCAATGGCCGCGCCAGTCACGGTTCCCGCGCCCGTTTGCCGCACCTCTGCACGTCCCGTCCCGTCCCGCGTCACCATGCTGAACCCCTGCAACCTCGCGTGGCAGCAGTAGCCGCATGACTGCAGGAAATCCATCACCGGGCTGCAACCCCCGTCGCGGCCCCTGGCCGGGCTGGCCGTCATGACGCTGGCGCTGCTGCCGCAGGCCCCGGTCTGGGTGCTGGACGACCCGCGTGCGCCCGCCAAGGGGCTGGCCAGCGCCATAGCCGGCCGGCTCGGGCTGCCGTTCCGCCGGCTGCACGGCCTGCAGGCGGAAAGCCCGGCGCCGGGCGGTCCCGGTCCAGGCCTGGTGCTGTCCTGCGGTGCGGCGGCCGGCATGCGCGCGCTGCTGCTGCGCGCCCGCCATGGCTGCCGGGGGGTGCATTGCGCGACCGGCAGCCTCGCCTACGAGCAGCCCTATGGCTGGCTGCCGTTCGACCTCACCGTCTGGCCGTCGTTCCGCGGCGAGCCTGCCGGCTGGGCCGAGCGTAGCACCACGCGCCCGTGGCATAAGGTCCGCCGGGAGCGGATGCTGCCGGTGCTCGGCGTGCCGACGGTGGTCTCGCCGGCGCTGCTGGCCCGCGCCCGCGATCTCTGGGACGAGCGGCTGTCGCACCTGCCGCATCCGCGCGTGGCGCTGCTGTTCGGCGGCGGCGAGCGCAAGGCGGCGCTGGCGCTCGGCCGGCAGCTGACGGCGATCGTGGGCAGGCGGCGCGGCAGTGTCATGGTCTCTGTGCTACCCGATGGCGCGCGGGTCGGCGAAAGCCTGCTGGCCGGGCTCGCCGGCTGCCTGCACCTGGTCTATCGCGCGGGCGAGCCGGGCGAGGATCCGACGCTTGGTTTCCTCGGCGTGGCCGATGCGGTGGTGGTCGCCGGTGTCGGCGTGCAGACGCTGTCCGAGGCCTGTGCCGCCAGCGCGCCGATCTTCGCCGCTGCCACCGGGGGAGAGGACCGCCAGGCGCGCATGCTGCTCGACAGGCTGCGCCAGGCCAGGCAGGTGCGACCGCTCACCGGCGACCTCTCCGCCTGGCCGCGCGAGCCGCTCGACGAGGCGGGGCGGATCGCGCGCGAGATCCGGCTGCGCTTCGGCGGCGTCGAGCGCTGAGCGATCCATCCGGGCGGGCAGGCGGCCCGGCGGGGCCTGTGCCGTTCGCCCGCGTTGCCATGTCCCGACCGGGGCAGGCTCGGGCCATAAGCGGACGGGCCGCCCGGATCGGGTCCGGAGGCGGGCCGGAGACGGAGGCAGCGAGCCGCCTATGCGAGTGATGGGCATCGTCGGATGGAGCGGAGCGGGGAAGACCACCCTGCTGGTGCGGCTCATTCCTGAACTGAGGCGGCGCGGGCTCGTCGTCTCGACCCTCAAGCACGCCCATCACGGCTTCGACATGGACCGGCCGGGCAAGGACTCGTTCGAGCACCGGCGCGCCGGTGCCCGCGAGGTGATCGTCGCCTCGCAGCGCCGGTGGGCGCAGTTGCATGAGCTGGCCGAGGGCGAGCAGGCAGGGCTGGCGGAACTCCTGCCGCGCCTGTCGCCGTGTGACCTGGTCCTGGCCGAGGGGTTCAAATCCTCCGCCCATCCCAAGCTGGAGGTGTTCCGCGCCGGCCTCGGCAAGCCGCCGCTGCACCCGCACGATCCGCGCATCGTCGCCCTGGCCTGCGACCCGGTGATGCCGGAGGCGATCGTGCCCACGGTGGCGCTCGACGATATCGCCGGCGTGGCACGGCTGGTCTGTTCGGCGGCCGAGCCGGTGGCCGAGGTGCGGCGCGCCCTGGCACGGGATGGCCGCGCCGCGCAGTAAACGTGAAACGGGCTTCACGTTAGCAAGACGAGTGATTGTCAGAGGGCCGGCTTGAGGCGTAGGTTCTGCACACTCGATTTGAGAATCATTTGCAACGAGGTGCCGGTGGACGGTGAAATCAGCCAGATCGCCCGCAAATGCGAACGCGCGGTCGTCACCGCCTATCGGGAGCTGCGCGGCTGCGGGACGCCGGACATGCAGGCATTCCACGCCTGCACCACGCTGTACCGGATCCACCACCCGGAATCCTCGATCAACGAGGCGCGCCGCCTGGTGTCGGAATGGATCGACCACCATGTGGTCCGCGGCGACGAGGGTCCGACGCCGGGCTGCGAGTGCGACTGAGGGCGCCAGCCGTCCGGACGGCGGCCCACGCCGCCGCTGATCCTGGCTGCCGTCAGACCTCGCCGCCTGGCCCGCCCCGCAAAGATTGCTTCGGACCCTCCGGAGGCGAGCCGCGTCACCCGACCGGCCGGTGCCGGCTTGATCGGGTGTCGTCCAGCCGCTAGCCGCGCTCGGCCAGCGGCACCAGGTCGCGGCGCGGCGAGCCGGTATAGACCTGCCGCGGCCGGCCGATGCGCTGGCCCGGCTCCTCGATCATCTCCTTCCACTGGCTGATCCAGCCCGCGGTGCGGGCGATGGCGAACAGCACGGTGAACATGCTGGTCGGAATGCCCATCGCCTTGAGGATGATGCCCGAATAGAAATCGACGTTCGGGTAGAGCTTGCGGGAGACGAAATACTCGTCCTCGATGGCGATCCGCTCGAGCTCGACGGCAAGTTCCAGCATCGGCTCGTGCTTGATGCCGAGCTCGCCCAGCACCTCGTGGCAGGTCGCCTGCATGATCTTGGCGCGCGGATCGAAGTTCTTGTAGACGCGATGGCCGAAGCCCATGAGCTTCACGCCGCTGCTCTTGTCCTTCACCCGGCGGATGAAATCGGGGATGTGCTCCTTGCTGCCGATCTCGGTCAGCATCTTGAGCACCGCCTCGTTCGCACCGCCGTGCGCCGGACCCCAGAGCGAGGCGATGCCGGCGGCGATGCAGGCGAACGGGTTGGCCCCCGTCGAGCCCGCCAGACGCACCGTGCTGGTCGAGGCGTTCTGCTCGTGGTCGGCATGGAGGATGAGGATGCGGTCCATGGCGCGGGCCAGCACCGGGCTCACCTTGTACGGCGCGCTGGGCAGGGCGAACATCATGTGCACGAAGTTCTCGGCGTAGTCGAGATCGTTGCGCGGATAGATGAACGGCATGCCTTGCGTGTATTTGTGCGTCCACGCGGCGATGGTCGGCATCTTGGCGATCAGGCGCAGCGCGGAGAGCTCGCGATGCGCCGGGTCGGTGATGTCGAGGCTGTCATGGTAGAAGCCCGACAGCGCGCCGACCACGCCGCAGATCACCGCCATCGGATGCGCGTCGCGGCGAAAGCCGTTGTAGAAGTGCCTGAGCTGCTCGTGCAGCATCGTGTGGTGCTTCACGTCGTTGACGAAGCGCGCGTTCTGCGCGGCGTCCGGCAGCTCGCCATTGAGCAGCAGGTAGGCCACCTCGGGGAAGGTGGCGCGCGTGGCGAGCTGCTCGATCGGGTAACCGCGATGCAGCAGCACCCCCTCGTCGCCATCGATGAAGGTGATCTTGCTTTCGCACGAGGCGGTGGTGCCGTAGGCCGGGTCGTAGGTGAAGATGCCGAGATCCGCCTGCAGCTTGCGGATGTCGGCCACCGGCGGCCCCAGCGTGCCCTGGATGATGGGCAGGTGGGCGCTCTTGCCGCTGCCGTCGAGGGTGATCGTGGCCGAGGAGGGAGCGTTGGCGCTCATGGGTTGATCCTGTTCCGGTCGGCGCCGCGGCCCGGGGAGGCGCCCCGGGGCAGGGGCTCAGGAGAGTTCGGCGTCGCTGCGAGATGCGGCAAATTAGAGGCGAACGGGCGGGACTGGCAACGGGCCTCCAGGCGGACCCGTGCGGCGCCCGGGCCGGTGGTCGGAGGCCGCCAGCCAAGGCTGGCCGGCCAGGGCCGGGTGCTCAGGGACGATGGATGGCCGACAGCTCCGCATGCGCCGGGCCGAGGGCGGCCCAGTCGGCGGCAAGCTCGAAGCTGGCCAGCGTGCAGGTGGGCAGGCCGGTCTGCAGCGCCCGGCTGTGCGGGGCGAGGTGCAGGGCCAGTTCGTGCAGGCCCGGATTGTGGCCGACCAGCAGGATAGAGCGCGCCTCGGACTGCGCGCGCAGGGTGCGGACCAGTTGGTCGAGATCGGCGAGATAGAGCGCCTCGCTGGTCACCAGCCGGGGGCCGGCGGGCAGCCGCAACAGGGCGTAGGTTTCCGCCGTGCGCATCGCGCTGCTGACCAGGGCGAGATCCGGACGCAGGCCGTTCGCGCGCATCCAGTCGCCCATGGCGGTGGCGTCGTCGCGGCCGCGCGGGGTCAGGGTGCGGGCGTGATCGACCGCGCGCGTGGCGGCGACTGCCGCCTGTTCGGCCTTGGCGTGACGCAGCAGGTGCAGGAAGCGCGAGCCGGTGGTGCTCACGCCACCTCGCCCCGGCCACCCGGCTGGACGGGCGGCTGCGTGCCGTCGCCGTCGCCGCGGCCGTCCTGCCGGTCGCGGGCGATGGCCTCGTGATGGCGGATCACCTCGCGGATGACGAAGGCGAGAAACTTCTCGGCGAAATCCGGATCAAGGCGGGCGTCGCGGGCCAGGGTCCGCAGCCGCGCCACCTGGCGGACCTCGCGCTCCGGATCGGCCGGCGGCATGTTGTGCCGCGCCTTCAACTCGCCCACCGCCTGGGTGCAGCGGAAGCGCTCGGCGAGCATGTGGATCAACGCCGCATCGATGTTGTCGATGCTGCCGCGCAGGGCGAGGAGCTGTGCGACCGGATCCTCGGCACTGGCCGATTCTGGGCTGGCCGTTTCTGGGCTGGCCAGTTCTGGGTTGGCCAGTCCGGAGGGCGCCTCGCGCAGCGGCCGGCCCGGCTGCTCGGGCACCGCGGCGTGTTCGGAGTGGGCGATCTGGCTCATGCCGTTCCAGTTCCTGCCGGCGCCCCTCTGCGCGGCGTCGTCCGCTTTTGCGTCATCGCACCCGCCGCCACAAGACGCGCCATGCGGCCGCACCCGGCCACGCTCGCCCAGCCCTCCGAGTTTTTGACGCCGGGGCTTGGCTGCCCGCGTCATGCCGCTCCGGTCCGGCCGCGTCAGCCCCGCAGCGCGCCAGCCCGGTCCGGCAGGGCGGCTAGAGATCGATCCAGGCGAGATGGCCGCCCTTGCCGGCGCCGGTGTCGGTGAAGATGGCCGTGCCGCCGTTGCGCCCGTGCTTGACCCAGGGGCGGCCGTCGGTGCTGCGCCGGTCATGGCCGCAATAGACGGTGAAGCCCTGCGGGATGTGGTCGACCCAGTTCAGCCGGCGCTCCGGGTAGCCGTCGAGCTGCATCCGCCCGGTGGTCTCGCCGAACAGGGCGCGCGACATCAGGCCGGTGACCCGTCCCAGCGCCGGCGGCGGCTCCTGGGCCAGCATGCCGGTGTGGAAGCCGCCATGCACGAAGATCCAGCGGTCGAGCACCAGCCAGGCCGGGGCGCGCTGGATCTCGGCCAGCGCGCGGACCCGCAGCGCCTCGTCCTCGAGCTGGTGGAGGGTCGCCTCGAGCGGCAGGTCTGGGCGCATGCGGAACCCGGCCAGGGCGCGGCCGAGCTTGCGGTCGTGGTTGCCGAGCAGGAACAGTCCGCGTCCCTCGTCGATCAGCCGGAACATGGTGCGCAGCGCCTCGGCGCTGTTCGGTCCGTGATCGATCAGGTCGCCAAGCTGGATGACGAACCGGTCGGTGGCGGTGGCGTGGCTGAAGGCGCGCACGTCGCCATGCACGTCGCCCACCACCCGCAGCTTGCGGCCGCGCAGGTCGGTCGCGCGCGCCAGCGGCGACAGCACGGGCTCCCCCGCCGCGGCGATCACGGGCAGGCCGGCGGGGCCGGCCCGGGTGGGTGTGTGGACGGAGGCGGTCATGCGGCGCCGCGCACCTCCCGGCGGAAGGCATCGAGCGCCCGGTCGCGCCCTTCAGCCAGCGAGACGATCGGCCTGGGGTAGTCGCGGCCCAGCGCGATCCCGGCCCGGTCCAGCTCGGCCTGCGGTGCTTCCCAGGGGGCATGCAGCAGGCGGTCGGACAGGGCGGCCAACTCGGGCACCCAGCGCCGGATGTAGCTGCCGTCGGGGTCGAACCTGCGCGACTGGGTGACGGGATTGAAGATCCGGAAGAAGGGCTGGCTGTCGGTGCCGGTGCCGGCCACCCACTGCCAGCTCATGCTGTTGGTGGCCAGGTCGGCATCGACCAGCGTATCCCAGAACCAGGCCTCGCCCTCCTGCCAAGGCAGCAGCAGGTGCTTGATGAGCAGCGAGGCGGTGATCATCCGCACCCGGTTGTGCATCCAGCCGATATGCCACAACTGGCGCATTCCTGCATCGACGATCGGAATGCCGGTGCGCCCCCGCTGCCAGGCGCGCAGCCCGTCCGGGTCGCGCCGCCAGCGCAGCCGGCGATAGGCGGGGCGCATCGGCTCGTCGGGCAGGGTGGGGGTGTGGTGCAGCAGGTAGGCGGCGAACTCGTGCCAGAGCAGCTCGGAGCGGAACCGTTCGAGCCCGCCCGCCGCGCCGCCGTGGGCGGCGGCTTCGTGCCAGACCTGTGCCGGCGAGATCTCGCCCCAATGCAGATGGGGCGAGAGCATGGAGGTGCCGTCCTGGCTGCCCGGCCGGTCGCGCTCGGCGGCATAGTCGGGCAGGTGCTCGTCGAGGAAGCGGCGCAGCCGCGCCCGCGCGGCCGGCTCGCCGGGCGTCCAGGTTTCGCGCAAGCCTCCCGCCCAGTCCGGCCGGGTGGGCAGCAGGCGCCAATCGGCCAGCCGTTCGCTGCCGAACCCGCCCTCGCGGGTGGGCACCCTTTCAGGTGCCGGCAGCGGCGGCTCCGGCGACGGCCGGTCGCGCAGGGTGCGGGCGAACGGGGTGTAGACACCGTAGATCGTGCCGGTCCGGGTGCGCACCGCCGCGACGTCGAACAGGGTGGCGACCCGGTGGGCGTGCAGTTCCACGCCGGCCCCTTCCAGCGCCGTTAACACCCGGCGTTGCTGGGCCAGCGCCCAGGGCTCGTGGACCACCCCGCAATGCACGCTCGACGCTCCCGCCGCGCGGGCGAGTTCGGGAATGATCCGCGCCGCATCACCCGAGCGCAGCACCAGGCGTCCGCCCGCCTTGCCAAGCCCCTCCGCCAGGCTGGCCACGCTGTGATGCAGCCACCAGCGCGCCGCCCCGCCCGGCGCCCAGCGTCCGGCTGCCTGCGGGTCGTGGACATAGACCGCCAGCACCCGCCCGGCACCGGCCAGCGCCGCCTGCAGCGGGCGGTGATCGGCGAGGCGGAGATCCTGGCGGAACCAGACCAGGGCGACCGCTTCGGGCGCCGGTCGCGCGCGCGCCGTTGGGCCAGGAGTCGCGTGCCCCGCTGCCGTCGCTCGGGCTTTCGGTTGCTTGCCTGCCGCCTGCTGCCGGACCGCCTTCTGCTGGGCCGCCTTCTGGCCAGCCGCCTGCCGGCCGCTCGGTTGCTGGCGAGGAGCGGGCCCGGGTGTCGTCTTCGGCGTGGCGTCGCCGCCCACTTTCGTCGGGCCGGTCTGCAGCGGTCCGGGCTGCGTCGGGCCGGGCGTCGCGGGCGCGGCGTCACTCTGCGTGCGCCCGGCACCTTTGGGTTTCCTTGGCGGTTGTCGCCCGGCAGCCATGCGCCTCCAGCCTCCCGTCGCCTGCCCGTCATCAACTGGCGAGAAGCCGGACGGTTCGGCATCGGCATGACGAGTCCTGACGGCGCCCCGGTTCCTGACGGCGCCCCGGCCGCGAGTGCTTGCCGCGCTTCCTGGCGCCCGAAGGCCTGCCAGCTGGTGCCCGCCCAACCGGGCCGGCGTCCGGGCCGGCGTCCGGGCCGCGCCGGTCAGGCGGCGTGCGGGGGGCGCAGGGCGAAGCTGAACAGGCGTTCGGCGCCGAGCAGGAAGGCCCGGCCGCCGCGCGGAAACAGCCGGGCGATCGCCGGGCTCTGCACGTCGAGGCCGCCCGTATAGGCGCCGAAGGCGGGCAGGATGATTCGCCGGCTGTCGGCGACGAAGCAGGGCCGGCTCACGCTGCCGCCGCGGGTGGCGATGCGCGCCTTGGGATGATGGTGGCCGCACAGCTCCGCCTCGCCACCCGAGCTCCCGCCCAGGCCGCCACCCAGCCCGCCGGCGCCGCCCGCCTCGTGGCGAAAGCGGAGCGGGCCGAGCAGGAACTCGTCGCCATGCTCCCCCGGCAGGCCGTCGGGAGGCAGCGGATCATGGTTGCCCAGCACCCAGACCAGCCGCGCCGCGCCGGCAATCCGCTGCAGGCGCTCGGCTTCGGCGGGCGCCAGGCGGCGCGCGGCATCGCGATCATGGAAGCTGTCGCCGAGGGCGATCACCGTGCGCGGCCGCCAGCGGGCGAGGCAAAGGAGCAGCTTGTCGAGCGTGAGCCGGCTGTCCCAGGGCGGCACGAGCGCGCCGCGCCGGGCGGCAGCGGTGCTCTTCTCCAGATGCAGGTCGGCCACCGCCAGCAGACCGGCCGCCGGCCAGTAGAGCACGCCGGCCGGGTCGAGCATGAGACGCTCGCCCGCGAGATGGATCGGCGCTGCCCTCAAGGGGTGTCCAAGATCCAGCGCGGGATCCAGCGCGCAATCCGGCGCGTGATCCGGCGCGTGATCGGGCCCGGGACCTGACCCGGTATCGAGGCGGAGGCTGGTGCCACGGTGCGAGCGACTCCCCTGGGCGGCCGCGCGAGGTCGCGGATCCTGGCGCCGGAGCCTTTAAGCAGATCGGGGCGCGCGCGTCTTGCCCGGCAGCCGGGCTGGGGAGGACCGACGTTTAACGAAACCGTCTCACCGCGCGGAAGCGATGCCAGTCCATAACCCCCGCGTGTCAGGCACCGGTCAGGAAGGTGCGAGGCACGGATGCAGGGGCGCGGGCGTGATGAGTGCAGAGGGCGAAAAGGCTGACCGCTCCGTGACCCCCGGACCGGTCGCCCGGCCAGGGTTGATGCTGTGTGCGGCGCTGCTGGGAATGCTGCCGGCGCTGACCGCGGCAAGCGCGCACGAGACGAGCGGGGTCGCGGGCGGCAATGCGGGTGCCGGGGCTGACCAGGGCACCCGCCAGGGGGCTGATCAGGCGGCTGATCGGAGAGCGGCACAGACTGCGGGCGACCTCGAGTGGCTGGAGGTGCATGGCCGTCGCGGCGGCGCGCCGAAAACCGCGGCTGGCTTCGCGCCGAGCAGGCCAAGCCTCGACCAGACCCAGCCGACCAGCACGGTGAGTGCGGCGGCCATCCACAGGCTGCTGGCGCCCACCGCCGACTATGACGACGTGGTGAACCTCACCCCGAGCTCGATGAACATCAATCCCGCCGGCCCCGGCCTGCAGCAGGATTTCGGTCAAAGCATCCGCGGCCTGCAATATACCGAGTTCAGCGTGCTGTTCGACGGCATCCCCATCCCGGGCTTCCCGTTCAACCTGTCGCCGCAGCCGGGCGCCTATTTCATGTCGCACGATCTCGGCAGCGTCATGGTCAATCGTGGCCCGGGTCCGGCCTCGGCGATCGGCTCGGCGACGTTCGGCGGCTTTGTCTCGCTCGCCTCGCCGGAGCTGTCGCGCGACCCGGCCGGCGAAGCCTACGGCACGTTCGGCAGCTTCGGCACCAAGCTGTTCGGCGCCGAGGCGCAGAGCGGCGACATCAAGGCGCTGGGCGGCGCGGATGTGCTGCTCGACCTGAGTCGGGAGGAAAGCGGCGGCGCGCTGTCCGGGATCGGCACGGAACGTCGCAACCTGTTCTTCAAATACGTCCAGCCGATCGGGCAGAGCACGACCGTCACGGTGGTGAGCAACCTCGACAACGACGAGACCAAGACACCCTACGGGACGACCCTGCAGAACATCGAGCAGTTCGGGCGGAACTTCTCGCTCAACTCCGACCCGTCGTCGCAGACCGTCAACGGCTACAACACCGACCACTACACGACCGATTTCGAATACATCGCGGTGCATTCCGATCTCGGTGCCGGCTGGCAACTCGACAACCGCGCCTACACCACCGCCTATTACCAGCGTGACGGGCACGGCGCCGATCCAGGCGGCACCAGCCCGAACCTGTCGGGCCTGATCGATCTCAACGGCACGCCGACCACGGTCGCCGACGACGTGCCGGGTTTCGCGAGCCAGTACGATTTCCGCAACTGGGGCGACGTGCTGCGCATGATCAAGAGCACCGGCCTCGGCATGCTGGATTTCGGTGTCTGGGCGGACCGCGAGGGGTTCACCACCAACACCACCACCGTCGATTTCACACGGGGCGCGGTCCCCTACGCACTGCCGGGCGACGCGCCGGTCACGGCGCAGTATTTCGCCTCGCTGACCACCGCCCAGCCTTATGCCGAGCTGGTGATGAAGCCGTTCGACACGCTCACCTTCACCGCCGGGCTGAAATACAGCTCCGTCACCCGCTACCTCGACGGCCCGATCACGCTGACCGGCGGTCCGGCCGACGATCATGCGAGCTACAACAAGCCGCTGCCCGCCTTCGATTTCAACTGGCGTCCGCGCAAGGACCTGTCCTTCTTCGCCCAGGCCGCCGAGGGCTTCCTCACCCCCGAGCTCAACCTGTTCTCGACCACCACGATCGCGTCGGTGCAGCCATCGACAAGCTGGAGCTACCAGGTCGGCACCGTCTACCAGCGCGACTGGCTGACGCTGGGCGTCGACGGCTACGACATCGATTTCCACAACTACATCGCCAGCAACACGGTCGGCGGTTTCCAGACCTTCTTCAACCAGGGCGGTGCGACGTTCCGCGGTGTCGAGGTCGAGACGACGCTGCGCCTCGGCTACGGGTTCGCCGCCTACGCCAACGGCTCGCTCAATGATGCCACCTACGGCAACAACGGCAACAACCTGGCCCAGACCCCGCGCCGGGTGGCGAGCCTGGCGCTGCTGTACGACAAGGCTAGTGTGGTCCGGGCGCATGACGAGCTGTTCGGCAGCCTGGTGCTCAAGTCGGTCGGCCCGCAATACGGCCTCGATACCGCCTTCCAGGGACAGGCCGACCAGTTCCCGATCAAGTCGTACAGCGAGCTCGACCTCAACGCCGGCTACCTCCTGCCGCTGTTCGGCACGCGACTGCGCACCGGCGTGAACGTGACCAACCTGCTCGACCATCACGCGCTGACCGGCTACGCCGGGCAGACCCTGGAGGGGCAGGCGCTCTACTGGGTGCAGGCAGGGCGGGGGATCTTCTTCTCGGTCGCCGCTTTTCTCTGACCGCCCTCCTCTGACCGCCCTCCTCTGACCGTCCTCCTCTGGCCGTCCTTCGCTGACCGGCTGGCCCGTCAGGTCTCCCGGCGGTCGGCGGCATCCTCCTCGAGATCGGCTACCACCTCCTGCGGCGCCGACGGGTCGATCCGCTGGGCCTGCCGGATGTGCTTTCGCGCCGCCTCCTGCTTGCCGCCGGCGAGTTCGCCCAGCGCCTGCTCCGTCAGGTCACGGGCCTGCTCGTGCCCGGCATCGGTCTTCTGCGCCATGTATGGCTCCATCATCTGGTCCGCGTGCCGTGCGCTGGATCGCGCAACGCGACCGGCTGTGCCGGACCTCATCGATCGACGCCGCGGCGTGGTTCCGCGCCGGCCGGCAGGTTGCGGACACGCCGGGCGATGCTGTCAGGGTCGGGAACCGGGCTGACGGCCACGTGAGGCCATTCTGCCCGGCCGCCAGGGCCTTGGCGCGCGGCTCAGACGCCGGAACTCGCGGGCGGTTCCGGTCGCCACCTGCAAATCCTCCGTCGACGGTTCGGCCTCGCCGCGTGCCTCGGCGACCAGCGTCTCGGTCTCGGCGAGCAGCGCGTCCTCGTCGGCCTCGTTGCGCACCGATTCCTGGCCGATGTCGAGCATGACCGGCACGGCGAGCGGCGAGACGCGGTCGAGGCGCATGATGGTGATGCGGCCGCGCACGCGGGCCAGCAGTGCTGACAGGCGGTCGATGTCGGTGAGACCGCCGGCCGCCTCCTGGCGCGTAGCGCGCAGCAGCACGTGGTCGGGCTGGTGGCGGCGCAGAACGTCGTAGATCAGGTCGCTGTTGATCGTCACCTGGCGGCGCGTCGCGGTCTGGCCGGGATGCTGGCGCTCGATGAGGCCGGCGACCACGGCCACGTTGCGGAACGTGCGGCGCAGCATCGAGCTTTCCGCCATCCAGTCATCAAGGTCCTCGCCCAGCATGTCCTCGGCGAACAGCGCGTCGATGTCGGCCGGCGGGGGTGCCGCGCACCAGAGTGCGATCGCGTAATCGGTGGCGACGAAACCGAGCGGCATCGATCCCGCGCGCGACAGGCGGCGGGTGAGCAGCATGCCGAGCGTCTGGTGGGCGAGCCTGCCCTCGAAACAATAGGCGACGAGAAAGCAGCGGCCGTGGCGGGGAAAGATCTCGACCAGCAGGTCGTCCGGGCCGGGCAGCACCGAGCGCTCCCGCTGCAGTTCGAGCCATTCGCGCACCGGCTCGGGATAGAGATGCCACGCGTGCGGGTCGTGCAGCATGCGTCGCACGCGCGCCGCGAGGCCTGCGGTCAGCGGGTTCTGCGAGCCGGCGTAGGCAGGCACCAGCGGATCGCCCTCCGCGCCGTCGGCGACCTCGACCACCGCCTCGCGCAGCCGCAGGAAGCGCAGCTTGCGGCCGGCGAACATGAAGGCGTCGCCTTCGCGCAGATGGTTGGCGAAGCTCTCCTCGATCTCGCCGAGCATCAGCCCGCGCGGGCCGCCGAGGCGCACCTTGAGCACCGGGGCCTCGACGATCGTGCCGACATTCATCCGCGCCTGCCGGGCGGTGCGCTCGGAGCGGATATGCACCAGTCCGGCCGCGTCGCGGAACAGCTTGCGGTAGCGCTCGTAGGCGGCCAGCGCGTAGCCGCCATGCTCGACGAAGGCGAGCACGTCGTCGAACACCGCGCGCGAGAGATGGGCATAGGGCTGGCTGCGGCGCACCTCTCCGAACATCGCCTCCGGCTCGAACGGCGCGCTTGCCGCCATCAGCAGCAGGTGCTGGGCGAGAACGTCGAGGCCGCCGGGCAGCGGCGGCGCGCCGTCGAGCTCGCCGGCCGCCGCCCCCTCGATCGCCGCCTGGCATTCGAGCACCTCGAAGCGGTTGGCCGGCACCAGCATGGCGCGGCTCGGCTCGTCCATGCGGTGGTTGGCGCGGCCGACGCGCTGCAGCAGCCGCGAGACGCCCTTCGGCGCGCCCACCTGGATCACCTGGTCGATCCCGCCCCAGTCGATGCCGAGATCGAGCGAGGCGGTGGCGATCACCGCGCGCAGCGATCCGTCCTGCCCGGCCGGACGGGCCATGGCCGCCTCCACCCGGCGGCGCTGGTTGATGTCGAGCGAGCCGTGATGCAGTGCGATCGGCAGGGTCTCGTCGTTGATCCGCCAGATCGCCTGGAACAGAAGCTCGGCCTGGGCGCGGGTGTTGACGAAGACGATGGTCAGGCCCGCCGCACGGATGCGCTCGAGGATCGCCGATGCACCGGCCAGCCCCATCCGCCCCGACCAGGGCACGTAGGCTTCCGGCAGCATCAGCGTGATGGAGGGCGGAGCACCCGGTGGTGCCTCGATCAGCCGTGCCGGCGCGCCCACGCCGACATAGTCACGCAGCCGGGCCACGTCGGCCACCGTGGCCGACAGCCCGATGCGACGCGCCTGCGGCACCAGGCTGGCGAGGCGGGCGAGGCACAGGGCGAGCTGGTCGCCGCGCTTGCTGCCGGCCAGGGCGTGCGCCTCGTCGATGACGATGCGGCGAAGGGAGGCGAAGAACGCCACCGCGTCGGGCCGCGAGAGCAGCAGGGCGAGGCTTTCGGGGGTGGTGAGCAGGATCTGCGGCGGACGCTCGCGCTGGCGGGCGCGACGGTCGGCGGGGGTGTCGCCGGTGCGGGTCTCGACCGCGATGCCGAGCCGCAGGTCGGCAATCGGCGCGGTCAGGTTGCGCGCGATGTCGGTGGCCAGCGCCTTGAGCGGGCTGACATAGAGCGTGTGCAGCCCCTCGGGCGCGACGCCGGGCGATGCTGCCTGCGACGCTCCCTGCGCCGTTCCCTGCGCCGTTCCCTGCGCCGTTCCCTGCGGCGCCGACTGGGCCAGGGCGATCAGGCTGGGCAGGAAGCCCGCCAGCGTCTTGCCGCCGCCGGTGGGCGCGATGAGCAGCACGTCCTCGCCACGCTCCGCCGCGTCCAGCACGGCGAGCTGGTGCGGCCGGGGCGTCCAGCCGCGCTCGGCGAACCAGCGATCGAAGGGAGCGGGCAGGGCCATGTGGAGGAGATAGGGCCGCCCGGGGAGGGATCAAAGCAGGAACGCTTGCGACGGCACCTGCCCGATGCGGCCGCCTCCTGCTGCCTGTCGCGCGACGCTCAGCGGCGCAGCAGGTTGGTCCGCGCGAGGTCGAGGATCTCGTCGCCGCGCCCGCTCATGGTCGCGCGCAGGACGTAGAGGCTGAAGCCCTTCATCTGCTCGGCGCCGATCGAGGGCGGCATCGACAGCTCCTGGGTCGCGGTGACGACATCGAGCAGGGCCGGCCCGTCATGGGCGAGGAGATCGGCCACGGCGGCCGGCAGGTCGCCCGGGTCCTCAACGCGCGCGGCATGAATCCCCATGGCGCGCGCCATCGCGGCGAAATCGGGGTTGCTGAGATCGACGCCGACATCGACGAACCCGGAGGCCTTCATCTCCATCGCGACGAAGCCGAGCACGCCGTTGTTGAAGATGACGATCTTCACCGGCAGGTTGCATTGCGACAGCGTGATCAGGTCGCCCATCAGCATGGTGAAGCCGCCATCGCCGGACAGGGAGACCACCTGCCGGCCGGGCTGTGCCGCCTGCACGCCGATCGCGTGCGCCATGGCGTTGGCCATCGAGCCGTGCGCCCAGGAGCCGATCAGCCGGCGCCGCCCGTTCATCCGCAGGTAGCGCGCGGCCCAGATGGTCGGCGTGCCGACATCGGCGGTGAACACAGCGTCCTCGGACGCGACCTCGCTGACCAGGCGGGCGAGGTATTGCGGATGGATGGGTTTGCGGCCGGGCGTGCCGGTCGCGAGGTCGTCCAGCCCGCGGCGTGCCTCGCGGTAATGGCGGAGGCTGTCGTCGAGGTGGGTACGGTCGGTCCTGGCGGCGAGCCTGGGCAGCAGGGCGGTGATAGTGGCGCCGACATCGCCGACCAGGCCCAGGTCCAGCCGGCAGCGCCTGCCGAGATTTTCCGGCCGGATGTCGACCTGTGCCACGCGGGCGCCGGCCGGGAAGAACTGCTTGTAGGGGAAGTCGGTGCCGAGCATCAGCAGCACGTCGCAGGCCTGCATGGCCGCGTAGCCCGACGAGAAGCCAATGAAGCCGGTCATGCCGACATCGTAGGGATTGTCGTACTCGACATGCTCCTTGCCGCCGAGCGCATGCACGATCGGGCTGTTCAGCGCCCCGGCGAGCTGCAGCAGCGGCGCGTGCGCCCCGGCGCACCCGCGTCCGCAGAACAAGGTGACCCGTCCGGCCTGGTTGAGCAGGGTGGCGAGCGCGTCGAGCTCGGTGTCGGCCGGACAGACCACGGGGGCGGCCGGCAGCAGCCCTGCCCTCGGCGAGATCCGGCGGGCCGGGGCCTGGCGAAGTGCGACGTCACCCGGAACGATCACCACCGCGACACCGCGCCGGCCCACCGCGGCGCGGATCGCGTTCTCCAGCACGTAGGGAAGCTGGCCGGGATCGGACACCAGCTCGCAATAATGGCTGCACTCGCTGAACAGGGTCTGCGGGTGGGTCTCCTGGAAATAGCCGCCGCCGATCTCCGCGGACGGGATGTGGGCGGCGATGGCGAGCACGGGCGTGCGGCTGCGATGGGCGTCGAACAGGCCGTTGATCAGATGAAGGTTGCCCGGGCCGCAGGAGCCGGCGCAGACCGCGAGCCCGCCGGTGACCTGCGCCTCGCCGGCGGCGGCGAAGGCCGCGACCTCCTCGTGGCGGACATGCACCCAGTCGATCGCCTCGCGCCGGCGCAGCGCCTCGGTGAGGCCGTTCAGGCTGTCGCCGACGATGCCGAAGATCCGCTTCACGCCAGCCTCGATCAGCGTCTCGGCCATCAGGTCGGCCACGTTGTTGATCGGCATGCTGCTTCTCCGTCCGATGGTCGCCGGGTGGGTCGGCAAGGGGGCCCGGGGGAGGAGCAGCCTCGTGCTCTCCGGCCGCGCGGGCGGAGCGCCCCCGGGGGCGTCAGGCAAGACGCATCGTCGCGGTAACGTTCTTTATCGTGGCGGTGTTCGCCGGGACAGTCGCCACCATCCCAGTCTCCGTCGGCGGCTCGACGGCCGGCCGCAGACGAACAGATGAGTCGTTGAAGGGATGGCTTCGATTGTCAAGAGTGCTGCCGGCGACGCGGTCTGTTCCGACCTGCCGCCGACGCCGGTCGCCCTGTTGCGCGAACCGCCGCGCGCGACCTCAGGCTGCCTCGTCCACGTCGGGGTCGTTCCCCGGGTCGTGCGCGGTCTGCAGATCGGCCTCCTCGGCCGCCAGCGCCTCGCCCTGTGCTGCGGACAGGCCGAAGCGGGCGGCGACGTCCGGCGCGTAGCGCAGCAGGTCGGGGCGCAGCTTGACCAGCGAAAGGTCCTTGGCCTTGCCTTCCAGCATCACGTCGAAGACGAGCCCTTGAGCGTCGCGCATGAAACGGGCGAACTCGAACGGATTGGTGAAGTCGGCATGCCCGGTCCAGACCGGCGGGATGAGCGCCCTGGTCTTGCGCCTGGTCTTCCGGTCGGTGCGCACCACTTCGCGCAGTTCGGTGCGCGGCGAGGAGAAATGGATCTTCGGCCGCTGTCCGTCGGGCCAGGTGGCCAGCATCCGGCGCAGCACGTCTGTCGCGTCGAGCCCGGCCGGATTGAGGCACCAGTGATGCTGGTAGTCGAACACCAGCCGCACGCCGGTCTGCTCGTGGATCCACAGCGTGTCGGCGGCCGAGAAGCGGATGTCGTCATGCTCCAGCACCAGCCGGCGGCGGACGTGGTCTGGGAGGGTGGGCCAGGTCGCGGCCCAGCGCGCGCGGCTCGCCTCGACGTCGCCGTAGGTGCCGCCGACATGGGTGACCAGCACCGCCTCGGGGCCGAGCTCCATGCGGTCGAGCATCTCCGCCTGCGAGGCCAGGTCCCAGATGCTCCTGCGCGTGAGGTCCGGGTCGGGGCTGTTGAGCAGCACGAACTGCGAGGGGTGGAACGACAGGCGGATGTCGAGCGCCCGCGCCTTAGCCCCGATCGCGCGCAGTTCGGCGTCGCTTTCGGCCACCATGCCGTGGAACTGCGGCATGTCCGGGTGGGTGGCGTAGGGGGCGAGGTCGGAGGACAGGCGGTACATCGTGATGCGACGCCGGGCGAGGTGGTCGAGGATCTGGTCGACATATTCAAGCGAGGTGCGCAGATGAGGGTTCTTCTGCCAGCGCCGCGTGTCGTTGCTCCTCAGGTCGGGCCGGCCCATCACCTTGACGGGAAAGCCCAGGCGCATCGGCGCGGCGGTCATGCCGCGACCCGCGCGTCGGCGAAGCCCAGCCCGGTGATGAACGCGTTCCAGTCCGGCGGCCGCAGGGCGCCGCCGGTGGCGGCGCGATGGCCCGAGCCATACATCTCGTCGGCGCCGGGCGGCCGGTTTTGGGCGAGGAAGCCCACCAGGTCGCGGTCGGCCGCCGAGCGCACGGCGAAATGCACCCAGCCCGGGCGGTAGCCGGTGTTGGCGGCCAGCACGATCTCGCCCTTGAGCCGGCCGCGCCATTGCTGGGCGAGCAGCGGGTGGATCTGCGCGGGCGAGCTGAAGCGGATCAGCGCCACGCCGCCCTGGATGCGGGGCGGCACCCGGCGTGCCCGCTCCAGCTCCGCCTTCACCTCCGAGCGCGCGGCGAGCAGCGCCGGGCTGGCGGTGAGCGGCTTGGGGCCATCGGCGGTCATCAGCAGGTCCAGTGCGGCGGACGCGTCGCCCGAGGCAGTGCGCCGTGGCGCGTTGACCAGGCCAGCGGCTTCGCGCAGGGCGGTGATGCCGTAGCGGCGCGCCTGTGCCATCTCGGCAAAGCCCGCACCGTCCGCCATGTCGCCGATCAGCCCCAGCGCTGCGAGCCACAGGAGCGGGTCCGGGTCGCACAGCGCGCCGGCGCACCAGTAGGCGAGCAGCGAGGCGGTGGGGACCGGGTCTGCGCCGTGGCCGCTGATCACCGTCGCACCGGGCGGTGCGGCGCCGGGGACATGGTGGTCGACCACGACCGTGGGCGTGCCCGGCTTGGGCAGCGCGGGATGCACGCCGAGATCCGTCACCACCAGCCCGGCCGCCTCCACGCCGGCCAGTTCGGCGCGAATCTCGTCCGACCACGGACTTTCGCCGCGGCCGACGACCCGCGTGCGGACCGCCCAGCCGGCGGCGGCGAAGGCGCGGGCGAACAGGGCGGTGGCGGACAGCCCGTCGGCGTCGTTGTGGCCCAGGATCCAGACCGGACGGCCCGGCAGGAAGGTTCGGACCGCGCCGCGGAACAGGGCGGCGGCCTGGCTGTGGATGGCGCTCATGCAGGCTCAACGAGGACCGCGGCTGCGCGTTCGCCGCGCGCCGTGGCCTCGGGGATGAACCCGGCACGCGGCAGGGCCGCCGGCGAGCAGACGAGACCGCCCGTGCGGTGGGAGATGCACCCGGTTGCGTCGTGTTGCGGCCTGGGCCGCTGGGGGGCCGCGACGGCTCGGCAATCGGCCGGGCCGGCGCTGCGCCAAAGCCGGACCGGAGTTCAGGCCGCAGGCTGCGTCGGAGTTCGTGTCAGGATCTGCGCCTGGGTCTGGGCCAATGTTCGGGCTGCTGGCCCCGGAGCCGCGATCGGAGCTGCGACTGGCGCGGCGATCGGCGCGGCGGGCTGCTCCTGGGCCGGCGCAGCCGCGGCCTGTGCGGACGCTGGGCCAGAGGGGGCTGGGCCAGAAGGGGCCAGGGCAGGGGAGGAAGCTTGCGCGAGGCCGGGCGATTGAGCGAGTGCCGGATCCTCGCCGGCCAGGCGGCGCAGTTCGAGTCCGTTGAGGTCGTCGGCGGTCAGGGCGCGGCTGTCGATGTTGAAGGCGAGCGATGGCTGGGCGCCGCCGGGCGGGCTGGCGGCCAAGGCGGCGGCCGGAGCGGCGGCCACCGGATCGCCGGCCTGCCCGGCGGCGCTAACGGCGGGAGTACCGGCAGCGGAAGCGCTGCCAGACGCGCCGTTGCCAGACGCACCGTTGCCAGGCGCACCGTTGCCAGACGGGCCGCTGGCCGACGCGCCGCTGGCCGACGCGGTGTTATTGGCCGGGTGGGCGGTTTCGCCGAGATGCAGAAGATGGCGGGCGGCGTGGAGGATGGCCGCTTCGGGGTCGATACCGGCGAGCTTCTCGCCCACGGTGATCGCCACACCGAGCGGGCCGCCGAGGGCGAAGCTGGTGCCGAGCGAGGCGGCGAAGCGCAGGTCGGCATTGCCCTGGTCGCCGGTGAACTCGCGATAGATCCCGCCGACGATCGGGATGTACTGCAGCGGGTTGAGGTCGTCGAGGATCTCGGCGAACAGGCCGCGGTGCGGCGCGGTCGCGGTGATGCTGGTGGTGTTGCCGCTGGTGGTGGCGCCGGTGATGATCGCAGCCGGCCCCGAGGCCTGTCCCGGGACCGGGACAGGCGCGCTGCCGCCCAGGGCTGCGACGCCATCCGTCATGCGCCCGAGCCTAGAAGGTCGCGATGTCGAAACGGTTAACGAACGCCCATCCGGGCGCCCCTTGTTAAGGGCCGGGCATAGGGCTACGGCCGGGCCTTAGCCTTCAGCCTTCGACCTCGCTGCCCGCCTCGGCCTCCGCCTTACCCGCGGCGAGCTGCCTGATCCGTTCCTCCGGCAGCTTCACCCGGACGCGCCTGATGTGGCGCGGGTCGGCGTCGAGGACGCGGAACTCGATGCCGCTCTCGTGGCCGAGGATCTCGCCGCGGGTGGGCACGTGGCCGGCGAGCATGAACACCAGCCCGCCCACCGTGTCGATGTCGCTGTGGCGTTCTTCCTCGGTCAGCACGGGGCCGAAATGCTGCTCGAACTCCTCGATCTCCATGCGCGCGTCGATGTCGAACGTGCCGTCATGTCGCTCGCACAGCATGACGATCGCCGGCTCGTCATGCTCGTCGGAGATGTCGCCCACGATGGTCTCGACCAGGTCCTCGATGGTCACCAGACCGTCGATGCCGCCATACTCGTCGACCACCAGGGCGAGGTGGATTCGGCGCTGGCGCATCTGCAGCAGCAGGTCGAGCACCGGCACCTGCGGTGCGATCATCAGCGGCTGGCGCAGGATCGCCTGCAGTCGGTAGCCGTCGGGGTTTTCCGAGAAGGCCAGCAGGTCCTTGATGTGGATCATGCCGATGATGTCGTCGAGCTGCTCGCCATAGACCGGCAGGCGGGAGTGGTTCTCCCGGCGCAGCAGGGCGAGCGCATCCTTGAACGACAGGCTGGCCGGCATGGCGACGATGTCGGCGCGCGGCACCATCACGTCGTCCGCCGTGGTGCCGCGCAGGCGCAGCACGTTGGCGATCAGCGCCCGCTCGTGGCGGTCGAGTTCGGGCAGTTCGCCCGGGTTCTGCGGCGCCTGGGCCGCCTCCTGGACGAGGGCGGCGATGGAGGAGCGCAGCCGGCCCTGCTCGGCACGCCTGCGGCCGGAGAACAGCGAGATGAGGCCGCGCCGCGGCGCACGCGCGCCGGGATCCTCGGCGCCGTCCGGCTGGCCGGGGAGGCCGCTCATCGCTGGATGCTCCGCGACTTCCAGGGGTTGGGCAGGCCGAGGCGGCGCAGGATCAGCGCCTCGCGCATCTCCATCCGGCGCGCCGCACCGGCCGCATGGTGGTCATGGCCGTGCAGGTGCAGCGCGCCGTGCACGACGAGGTGGGCGAGGTGGTGGCTGGCCGGACGGCCGGCGGCGCGCGCCTCGCGCCGCACCGTCTCGAGCGCCACGACGATGCTGCCCAGGCAAGCGCCGACGCCGGCGGCGGGCGTGGGGCCGTTCTCGAAGGTCAGCACGTTGGTCGGCTTGTTGCGGCCGCGGTAGCGGGCATTCAGCCGCTTGACGCTGCGATCGCGGTCGAGGACCACCGCCTCCGCCCCGCCGCCGGCGGCGCTGTGCGCCCGGCGGACCAGCCGGGCCACCTGCGGCACCAGACCATGCCAGCGCGGATCCGCGACCAGGATCTCGGTGTCGGGGATCTGGGCGCCAGGCGTCTGGGCGCCAGGCGTTTGGGCGTTAGGCGTCTGGGCTCCAGGGTTTTGGGAGTCAGGGTTCTGGGAGTCAGGGTTCTGGAAGTCAGCAACCCGGGCGCCGCGAACCCCGGTGTCCGCCACCCCGTTGGCGGTCATGCCGGGGGCGACCATCCCACTTCCGTGCACCGCAGCCCCGGGGGGGCCGGCCCGTGACAGGTCGGCGGATTTAGCGGGGTCTCCCTTGCGGGAGGGCCTACTTCGAGGTTGCATCATGCTCCCGGCGCGCCCTGCCTTTTGCGGCCGCCGCGCGCTGATCATACGCATCCACGATCGCCGCCACCAGCGGATGGCGCACCACGTCGCGGCCCTCGAAGCGGGTGATGCCGATGCCGCGCAGTCCTTCGAGCGTCTCGACCGCCTCGCGCAGCCCGCTGCCGACGCCGGGTGGCAGGTCGATCTGGCTGAGATCGCCGTTGATCGCCATCCGCGTGCCCGAGCCCATGCGGGTGAGGAACATCTTCATCTGGGCCGGCGTGGTGTTCTGCGCCTCGTCGAGGATGACGAAGGCGTGCGCCAGCGTGCGGCCGCGCATGAAGGCGAGCGGCGCCACCTCGATCTCGCCGCTGGCCATGCGCCGGATCACCTGCTCGCCCGGCATCATGTCGTGCAGCGCGTCGTAGAGCGGACGCAGGTAGGGATCGATCTTTTCCTTCAAGTCGCCGGGCAGGAAGCCGAGCCGCTCGCCCGCCTCCACCGCCGGGCGCGACAGCACGATCCGGTCGACCTGTCCGGCCAGCAGCATCGCCACCGCCTGCGCCACGGCGAGATAGGTCTTGCCGGTGCCGGCCGGGCCGATGCCGAACACCATCTCGTGGCTGGCCAGCATGTCCATGTAGGCCGCCTGGCCGGCGGAGCGCGGCACGATGGCGCCGCGCTTGGTGCGGATCGCGGGCAGGTCGGCGAGCGGCAGGCGCGGATCGCTGTCCCTGCCCCCGCCATCCCTCGGGCTCTCGATCAGCGACACGAGGGGTGCCCGCGATCGGCCGGAGGCGGGGCGGACGCGATCGAGCACCTCGCCGTGCAGGTCGGACATGCGGATCGCCGTGTCGACGTCGGCCGACTCGATGCTCTCGCCTTCCGCAGCCCGCCGGTAGAGCGCGGTGAGCGCCGAGCGGGCGAGCGCCACGCGGCCGGGATCGCCCGAGATGGCGATCCGGTTGCCGCGGCACGACAGGCGCACGCCGAGCGCCTGCTCGAGCCTGACCAGGTGGCGGTCATGGTCGCCGAGCAGCACGGCAAGGCGCGCATTGTCGTCGAATTGCAGGGTCGCCACCTGGGCGGCGGCGGACTCGCCCCCCGGCCGTGGGCCGGGCAGGCGGGAGGCGGATAGCGTCGCAGCCGACAGGTCGCTCAAGCGCAGGCTCTCTCCCGGGACAAGGTTGCATTGAGTGAATTGGTGAGGCTGGCCTCGATCGTCACCATCCGTTCGGTGCCGATCAGGTGAGCGCCCCCCTGCACGTGCACGGCCTGCAGGTAGGGGCTGCGGCCGCTGATCTGGCCGGGCTTGCGTCCGCGGCCGGTGAACAGGACCGGCAGCTCGAGCCCGACGCAGCCGGCGTTGAAACTGTCCTGCTGTTCGCGGATCAGCGCCTGCAGGCGCTGCAGGCGCTCGTCCTTGACCGGCTCGGGCACCTGTCCGGCCAGCACGGCGGCCGGCGTGCCGGGACGGGGCGAGTATTTGAAGGTGAAGCATTGCGCGAATCCGACCGCGCGCACGAGGCCGAGCGTCGCGTCGAAATCCGCCTCCGTCTCGCCCGGGTGGCCCACGATGAAGTCCGACGACAGCGCGATGTCGCGCCGCGCCGCGCGCAGGCGTGCGACCAGGTCGAGATAGGAGGCCGCATCGTGGCCGCGGTTCATCGCCCGCAGCATGCGGTCCGAGCCGGACTGCACGGGCAGGTGGAGGAACGGCATCAGGGCGGGCAGGCTGCCGTGCGCCGCGACCAGGGCGGCGTCCATGTCGCGTGGATGCGACGTGGTGTAGCGCAGGCGGGCCACACCGGGGATCGCGGCCAGCGCCTCGAGCAGGCGGGCGAGGCCCCAGCTCCGCCCGTCCGGCCCCTCGCCGTGATAGGCATTGACGTTCTGGCCAAGCAGGGTGATCTCGCGCACCCCCTGCGCGGCCATCAGCCTGGCCTCGGCCAGCACGGAGGCGGCCGGCCGGCTGGCTTCCGCGCCGCGCGTGTAGGGCACGACGCAGAACGAGCAGAACTTGTCGCAGCCTTCCTGCACGGTGAGGAAGGCGGTGATGCCGTCCGGCGTCTGCCGGCTTGCGGCGGCGGGCAGGAAGTCGAACTTCTGCTCGACGGGGAAGTCGGTGTCGATCACGGCACCCGCCGCGCGCGCCGCGCGGGCCACCATTTCTGGCAGCCGGTGGTAGGTCTGCGGGCCGAGCACGATGTCGACGAACGGCGCGCGGGCGAGCAGCATTTCGCCCTCGGCCTGGGCGACGCAGCCGGCAACCGCGAGGATCATCCGCCCGCTCTGCGCTTCGCGCTCCGCCTTGAGCAGCCGCAGCCGGCCGAGCTCGGAGAACACCTTCTCGGCGGCGCGGTCGCGGATGTGGCAGGTGTTGAGGATCACCATGTCGGCCCCCTCGGGCCGGTCCGCCGGCGCGTAGCCGACCGGCGCCAGCACGTCGGCCATGCGCGCGCTGTCGTACACGTTCATCTGGCAGCCCCAGGTGATGACGTGGAGACGCTTGGCGCTGCGGGCGTGGCGACCGTCAACGTGGGAGCCGCCAGCATGGGCGCCGCCGATGTCGGGCTGACCGGCAGGAGGCTGGCCATCAGGGCGCTGGCCAACGGGGCGCTGGTCATCGGGGCGCGGGGCGGAGACGGACTTGGCAGAGAAGGCCTGGTCGGGAGCCGGTCGGGCGGGGTGTGCGGGCTGGGTGCGGAGGGTCACTGGGCCAGGGTTCCGGCGGCGAGCGGGACCGTCCCGCTGCGAGGCGGCGAAGCCATCGCCCCAGGCCGTGGATCGGTCAAGCCAGACCGTGGATCGGTCAAGCCGGGCCGCGGATCGGTCAAGCCAGGCCGGGGATCGGTCAAGACTGCACGGGTCGTGCGCCGGGCGCGTCAGGCCGCAAGCCTGGACGGCGGGGTCGCTGGTGTGACGGCGAGGGGGCCATCATGAGGCGGTCGATCGGTCCTTCCGCGAGGGAGCAATGGGCGCTCCCGGTTGGCCGATCAGGCAAAAGATGCCCCTGGATTGTCAAGAGAAGTTTTGTCAACCCCCCTCGGCTCGGCCAGCCGTCCGGTCGGCCGCTCGGGCAGGTGGGGGCGGGGCGCGGCCGGCTGCCTGCCCTCCTGCTGCCTGCCCTCCTGCCTCGCGCCTGCCAGTCTGCCGCCCTCCTGCCGCCGGCCACGCGGCAGCGCCTCGGGCAGGTCTCCTACCGGGCGGTTCTGGCGCAGCCTGGCGGCACCGTCCGCCACCGCCTGCCAGGCGGCCTGGGAGAGCGCCTTGCGGGTCGGGAAATCGGCCGGGTCGAGCGGCGGGTGGAGCAGGACGCTGGCCCGCATGCCGCGCCACTGGGCGAGCTGCCAGAAATGCGAGGCGAGATCCATGTCGCCGTACCAGGCGAACACCGCCCGGCGTGCATTGCCGACCGGCAGTCCGGCCAGCCGGTCATAGACCACCGAGACCGGCTGCACGAGCGGGGCCGCGATGTCGCAGCCCGTCTCCTCCGCCGGCCGGTTGCTCGGCTTGGCGGCGGCGAAGAACGAGGAATGGAAGGGCAGCACCCGGCTGCCGTCGGAGCTCGTGCCCTCGGGGAACAGGATCAGGTCGTCGCCGGACGACAGCCTCGCGCGCATGTCGTCGCGCTCGCGGCCGGTGGTGCCGCGCTGGCGGCTGACGAAGATCGTCCGCCCGAGTCGGGCGACCTGGCCGACCACCGGCCAGCGTCCGACATCCTCCTTGGCGACGAAGCAGGCCAGCAGCCGGCCGCCGAGCACCGGCACGTCGAGCCAGGAGGAATGGTTGGAGGCGTAGACCACCGGGCGGCCGCCTCCATGCGCAGGCTCGCCGATCACCCGCACGCTCATGCCCATCACCCGGCAGATGCCGGCCCAGTAGGCGCGGGCGAAGCGGGCCTTGGCGGCGCCGGGCAGCAGCAGCAGGCCGGACTGGATCAGGCAGCACGCGGCGGTCCAGGCAGTCATCAGCAGGCCGCGGCGCAGGACGCGGATGCGCCGCCAGGCGCGCCGGCTCGGCGGCAGGCTGTGCGGCGGCTGGTCGGCCAGGGGCGGTATGCCGACCCGGCCCTGCGGCGTCGGATGGCGTGGGCGTCGGCCCAGGCGACAAGGCGCGGCGTTCATCCGCGTCACATAGCCCCAACGCGACACTGTCACAACGTATCGCCGCCGGCCCGCATAGGCGCCGCCGCGCGGCGCAGGGCCCCGACCACGCCCCGGGTTCGCGGGCCGGCATATGCAACCGCCGTAGCTATGACGGGTTCGGCTTGTGCGGGCGGGATTGGGTCTGGAGGATGCGGTTGCGGCGGTTGGATCTGGTTGTTCTGGCCGCCCTGGTGACCGTCGCCGCACCCTCCCGCACCGCCCTGGCGGCCACGCCCCAGCCCTACACGACCAAGCTCGTGCCGACCGGACAGGCCGACCTGGACGCCGCACTGCGCGCCTCCTCGTCGCTCATCGCCCTGCAGAAGACGCGCAAGGTCGGGCCGTTCGCGCTCGCCGGCCGGATCCGCAGCGACTATGGCCGCCTGCAGACCGCGCTGCAGAGCTTCGGCTACTATGACGGGGCGGTGACCATCACCGCGGCCGGCCACTCCGGGCAGGATCCCCAGCTGGCCAACGTCCTGGCGGCCTTTCCGGCCGGCAAGCCGGCTCCGGTCACCCTCTCCTTCGCCAGGGGGCCGCTGTTCACCCTGGGACGGGTGCAGATCAGCGACCCCGGCGAGACCCTCTCGCCACAGCTGGAGTCGGCACTCGGGCTGCAAAGCGGCCAGCCGGCGATCGCCTCGGAGGTGCTGGCCGCACAAGGGCGGCTGCTCGGCGCGCTGCGCGACAGCGGGCACGCCTTCGCCGACGTCAAGACACCGCTCGCCTATCTCCGCCCCGCCAGCCGCACGCTCGACATCGTCTACGACCTGCACCAGGGGCCGGTGGTGCATATCGGCCGCATCGAGCTGGTCGGGCTCAAGAGGGTCAATCCGTCCTTCATCCGCCGCCGGCTGCTCGAGCATACCGGCGAGCTCTACCAGCCCGGCACGATCGAGGCGGCGCGGCAGGACCTGGCCTCGATCGGCGTGTTCTCCAGCGTGCAGGCGCGGATCGGCGACAAGCCCGATGCCGACGGTACGGTGCCGCTGATCTTCACCTTCACCGAGGCCAGGCTCCACACGGTCGCGGCCAATGTCGGCTACTCGACCGATCTGGGCGGCAGCGCGGGCCTGACCTGGACGCACCACGACCTGTTCGGCAACGCCGAGGAGCTGCAGCTCGCCGCGATCGCCACCGGCCTGGGCGGCACGTCCCAGCAGGGGCTCGGCTATGACGTCTACGCCAATCTCAGCAAGCCCGACTTCCTGCGCCGCGACCAGACGCTGGTGCTGCGCCTGGAAGGGCTCAAGCAGGACCTGATCGCCTACAACCAGACCGCCCTGCTGGCCCGCGCGGCGATCAACCGCAGGCTGTCGAAGCAGTGGACGGTCTCGGCAGGGCTCGGCGCCGAGCAGGAGCAGATCATCCAGGAGGGTGTCACCAGCGACTACACGCTGGGCTCCATCCCGATCAGCGCGGCCTTCGACAGCACCGACCTGTCCAACCCGCTCGACCCGGCGACGCATGGGGTGCGGGTGGGGCTGTCCGCCACTCCGACCTACTCGGTCCAGAAGGGCGGCGCCTTCTTCACCATCCTGCAGGTCACCGGCTCGACCTATTTCGACCTCGCCCGGATCGGCCTCACCGCGCCCGGGCGCAGCGTCATCGCGCTGCGCGCGCTGGTCGGCAGCGTGCAGGGCGCGTCCACCTTCCAGTTGCCGCCCGACCAGCGATTCTATGGCGGCGGCAGCGCCACCATACGCGGCTTCAAGTACCAGGGCGTGGGACCGCTGTTCCCCGACGGCAACCCGGTCGGCGGCACGTCGATCGACGCCGCAACGATCGAGTTCCGCCAGCGCCTGTTCAAGAGCTGGGGCTTCGCCACCTTTGTCGATGCCGGCCAGGTGGCAAGCCGGTCCGCGCCGTTCGAAGGCACGCTGCGCATCGGCGCCGGCGCGGGCGTGCGCTATTTCACGCCGATCGGACCGATCCGGGTGGATTTCGCCGTGCCGCTCAACAAGCCGCCTGGCGGCGACAGCTTCGAGCTCTATGTCGGGCTGGGAGAGACCTTCTGATGGTCCGGGCGCGCAGCCCCCGCCCGACCGGCTGGCGCCGTGCCCGCCGGGTCGCCCTGTGGACCGTGGGCCTGCTGGTCGGGCTGCCGGTGGGCCTCGTTCTGCTGGTGCTGCTCGTCGTGCTGGTCGGCGCCAACACCGGGCCGGGGCAGCATCTGATCGAGCGGCAGGTGGCCTCGCTCACCTCCGGGATGGTCAGGCTCGACGGCCTGTCCGGCCGGTTCCCCGACCGGATCCGGCTCGCCCGGCTCACGCTCAGCGACCGGCTTGGGCCTTACGCCCGTCTCGACGGGCTGGTGCTCGACTGGCAGCCGCTCGCCCTCCTGCACAAGACGGCGGATGTCGACCTCGCCTCCGTGGCCAGCATCGAGCTGTTCCGCCGGCCGGTGCCGAGCCCGTCGGCCAGCCCGGGCAAGAGCAGTGCTCCGACCAGCCTGCCCGCGCTTGCGGTCGATATCCACCGGATCAGGATCGGCACCCTGGCGATCGCCCCGGCGGTGGCCGGCACCGGCGTGCGGTTCGGCGTCGACGGCCATGCGCGGATCGCCTCGCTCGCCCCGCTGGCCGCCGGCGTCTCGGTGTCGAGCCTGCCCGACCTTGACCTGGGACTGGCGATCACCCGCCAGGACGAGGCAGGCTTCGTCTCGCTGGTCGCGCGCAGCCTGCCAGGGCGGCTCGCGCTGCACCTGCACGGCGCGGATCCGCCCGGCGGGCTGGTCACCGCACTCGCCCGCGCGCCGATGCTCGACCCGGTGACCTGGGCGATCGATTTCGACGGCCCGCGTGACGCCGAACCGCTCAGCCTGTCGCTGGCCGCAGGGTCGGCGCGGGTGTCGGCGCACGGCATCGTCGACCTGGTGGACCAGCATTTCGATCTCGACGCCCACGTCGCCGCACCCGCCATGACGCCGCGCCCCGGCCTGTCGTGGCAGAGCCTGGCGCTGGACGCGCACCTCACCGGCAGCCCCCGTGCACCGGCAGGCCGGGGCACGCTCGACCTGGCCGGCCTTGCCGCTCCGGGCGGGATCGCCCTCGACCGGCTCACCGCCCGCTTCGACGGCGCCGAGCAGGGCGGGGTGCCGACGGGTCCGGCGCATCTGCACGCGGTGGTCTCCGGCCTGCGGATTCCCGGCCCGGCCCCCGCCCTGCTGGCCGCCAGTCCGGCCGTGCTCGATGCGACCCTGCACGAGGAGCAGGTGGGCCATCCGCTCGACCTCACGCTTTATCACCCCCTGGCCCAGGTCACCGGGCGGGTGTTCACCAGCCCCGCGCCGAGCGGCACGCTCGGCATCACCCTGCCGGACCTCGCACCGCTGGCCGCAATCGCCCACACGCCGCTCGACGGGCACGCCGCCCTCGGCCTGCGCTTCTCCCTGCCGCATGGCGTGGTCGTGGCCGGGCTCGGCGGAGAGCTTGCGATCACCGGCGGCCAGGCGCAGGCGGCCTCGCTGATCGGGCCCGCGGGGCATGTCGATCTCGCGGCCTCGCTGGCCGGCCACGACCTGCGGCTCTACCAGCTCAAGCTCGACGGGCAGGCGCTGGGCCTCGACGCCCAGGGCAGCCTGCTGTCGAACATCCTGCACGCCCAGGGCCAGCTCCGCCTGCCCGAGCTCGCGGCAGCACTGCCCGCCCTGCGCGGCCGGCTGCAGGCCGCGGTGCAGGCCGACGGTCCGCTGCACGACCTCGCCGCGCACGTCGATGCGACGGGCGCGGTGGGCACCGCGTCGGTGCCGCCGGCGGCCCTGCACCTGGTGGCCGATGCGTCGCACCTGCCCTCGGCCGCGGAGGGACATGTCAGCCTCGACGGCACGCTCGACCGGGCGCCGCTCGACCTCGCCGCGCGGGTCGTGCGCCAGCCGGACGGCGCCACCCGCGTGGTCCTGGACCGCCTGGCCTGGAAGAGTGCCAGCGGCACGGCCGACATGACGCTGCCGGCCGGCGGCACCCTGCCGCTCGGCACGCTCGACCTGCGCATGCGCCACCTGGCCGATCTCAGCCGGCTCGCCGGGCAGAAGGTCGCCGGCAGCCTGAAGGCCGAGATCCACACCAGCCAGCCGGCGGCCAGCCCGGCACCGCTGGTGCATGTCGACATGGATGCGAGCCTCGCCGCCGCCGTCGCCTCCGTCGCCAGGCTGACCCTGACCGGCGAGGTCAGCGATCCGGTGCATGCGCCCGACATCGATCTGCGTCTCGCCGCCACCGGCGTGCGGGCGCACGGCATCACCGGCGGCCTGCACGCCACCGCGCGCGGCCCGGAGAGCCGGCTGGCGGTGGCCGCGGGCGGTGCCTTCGACCACCTCGCCGGGGCACCGGCGCGGTTCGACACGGCGCTCGTCCTGGACGTGCCGGGCAAGGAGGTCGCGATCTCCCGGCTGACCGCCGCGGCCAAGGGCGAGTCGCTGCGCCTCCTGGCCCCGGTCCGGGTGGCGTTCGGCCAGCAGATCGCGGTCGACCATCTGCGCGCGAGCCTGGCCCCGACCGCCGGCGGTGCGTCGCCGGCCAGCATCGATCTGGCCGGCAAGGTCAGCCCGGCGCTCGATCTCTCGGCGCGGGTGGAGAACGTCACCCCGGCACTCGCCCGGCCCTTCGTGCCCTCGCTCGACGCGGCCGGTGTCCTGGCGCTGCAGGCCAGGCTGACCGGGACCACGGCGCGGCCGTTCGGCACTGTGCGGCTGACCGCGCACGGGCTGCACATGCGCAGCGGACCAGCCGAATCGCTCGCTCCGGCCAATCTCGATGCCCACGCCGAGCTGGCCGGCAAGGCCGCCACGATCGCCGCCACGCTGGCCGCCGGGCGGCAGGTGGCGCTCGACCTGCACGGCTCCGCGCCGTTGTCGGGCAGCGGCGCGATCGATCTGCATGCGCGCGGCCATGTCGACCTGGCAGTGGCCAACCCGATCCTCGGTGCCCAGGCGCGGCAGGCGGACGGCGAGATCACGCTGGACCTCGGCGCCAGCGGCACGGCGCATGCGCCGCGGCTGGACGGCACCGTCTCGCTCGCCCACGGCTCCTTCGAGGATTACGCGCAAGGGCTGCGGCTGACCGACATGGACGCGCTCATCCGCGCCGCCGGCCAGACGCTGACCCTGGACCACTTCGTGGCCCATGCCGGCGACGGCACGATCGAGGCGAGCGGCACGGTCGGCGCCCTGGCCCCGGGCCTGCCGGTGGATCTGCACGTCACGGCACACAAGGCCCGGCCGCTGGCCAGCGACCTGCTGACCGCGACCCTGGAAGCCGACATCACCGCGCGCGGCCAGGCGGCCAGCCGCATGGACGTGGCGGGCACGGTCACCATCGATCGTGCCGAGATCAACATCCCGCACAGCCTGCCGGCCTCGGTCGCCCGCCTCGACGTGATCCGGCCGGGCCAGAAGGCGGCGCCCGCGACACCGCCGGGTGGCGGCTCGGTGATCGGCCTCGACGTCACGCTGAACGCGCCGGGGCAGATCTTCGTGCGCGGCGACGGGCTCGACACCGTGCTCGGTGGCAAGCTGCATATCGGCGGCACCAGCACCGCGCCGGTGATCGCGGGCGGCTTCGACATGCGAACCGGCACGTTCAGCCTGGCCAGCGTCAACCTCACCTTCACCAAGGGCCGGGTCGGCTTCAACGGCGCCGGACCCACCGGACGGATCGACCCCTCGCTCGATTTCACCGCCGAAAGCTTCGTGGGCGCGGACGTGGCACGGCTGCATATCGGCGGCTATGCCAGCGCGCCGAAGATCACGCTCTCCTCCAACCCGCCGCTGCCGCAGGACCAGGTGCTGTCGCTGATCCTGTTCGGGCAGACCACGACCCAGCTCAGCGCCCTGCAGATCGCCAGCCTGGCCGCCGCCCTGGCCCAGTTGAGCGGCGCCGGCGGCAGCGGTCCGGGCGTGCTCGGCACGGCGAGGAACCTGCTCGGGCTCGACCGGCTGTCGGTGGGCAGCGGTGGTGCCAACAGCTCGGGCACCAGTGTCGAGGCCGGCAAATACATCATGCCCGGCGTCTATGTCGGTGCCCGGCAGGCAACCTCCGGCGCCGGCACCCAGGCGCAGGTGCAGATCGACCTGACCCGTCATCTCAAGCTCAACACCGTGGTCGGCACCGGCGGCACGGTGACCGGCACCACCACCCCGCAGAACGATCCCGGCAGCAGTGTCGGCTTGACCTACCAGTTCCAGTATTAGGAGGCTGACCAGCCGGTCCGGGGCCATGCGCCCGCCCGGGCCGGACAGCGAACGGGATCGGCCATGCGCCTGCGGGATCTCCACAAGTCGGTCGTCTTCAGGCTCGGCGGCAGCGCGCTGCTGGCGCTGCTGCTGGCCACCGCCGGAACGATCGGCCTGGATCTGCTGCGCGCGCCGGCCCGGATCCGGGCCGAAATCCGCTCGAGCATGAATTTCGCCGAGATCATCATCGATGGCGGGCTGCGCTCCGTCGCCTCGGCGGCCTCCGCCGAGGACGCGAAGGAGCTCGCCCGCCGGCTCGATGCCATGCGCCACATCGACGTCCAGTACGTGCCGCTGCGCGCCGACGCGTTCGGCCTGCCCAAGCCCGGACCGCGCAGCACGCACGCCGCGCCGGGCTGGTTCGTGGCGCTGCTCGATCGCTCCCCCGCCCGCGTGGTCTATCCCGTCCTGGTCGGCGGCAGGGAGCGGGGCGCGCTCGTGGTCACCGGCTCCGCCTATGACGAGATCGACGAGGTCTGGGTCGATCTGCGCCACGACGTGCTGCAGTCGGCCGCCGCCATGCTGATCCTGTCCGTGCTGATGGTCTGGATGGCGCGCGCGACGTTGCGCCCGATCCGCGCCGTGGCCGACGGGATGGACCGCATGTGCCGCGGCGAGTTCATCCAGGTCGAGGACAGCGACATCGCCGAGCTGCGCGAGCTGGGCGAGCGCTTCAACACGCTGGCCACCGCGCTGCGCGGCACGGGCGAGGACAACCGGCTGCTGATCGACCGGCTGCTGACCATCCAGGAGGACGAGCGCGAGGAGATCGCGCGCGCCCTGCATGACGAGTTCGGCGCCACCCTGTTCTCCATACGCGCCGAGCTGATGGCGCTGCGCACCTCGTGCCCGGAGGACAGCGCGGCGGCCGAGCGGATCGGCGAGCTCGAGACGCTGATCGAGGACGTCCAGTGGCGCAACCGGCGGCTGCTGGAATGGATGCGGCCGATGGTGCTCGATCATCTGTCGCTGGCCGACGCGGTGCGCGAGATGGTCGAGGGCTGGCGGGCGCGGGCCGAGCAGACGGACTGGGAGGCCGAGATCGACGACGACATCGGCTCGGGCGACAAGGCAGCCGATCTGGCGATCTACCGCATCGTGCAGGAATGCCTGACCAATGCCGGGCGCCATGCCCACGCCCGCCATGTCAGCGTCCGGCTCAGGCGGGGCGCGCCGTCCGGGCCGCTGCAGGCGGAGATCGCCGATGACGGGGTGGGCCTGCCGCGCGACCTGCGGTTCGGCTACGGGCTGCTCGGTGCGACCGAGCGGGCGCGACGGTTCGGCGGCTCCCTGCAGGTCGAGCGGCGTGAACGCGGCACCGCGATCCGCTTCAGCCTGCCGGCGCAGCGCGCAGGCGCCCCCGGCGCCGCCACCCTGGCTGCGCCCCCCCTGGCTCCCGCCACCTCGGCTGCCGGTCCCGCTGCCGCCCCGGCTGCCACCGTGGCTGCCACCCTGGCTGCCACCTTGGCCGGAGAGCCGGTCTGAACGCGTTGGGAACCATCCTGCTGATCGAGGACCACCCGCTGGTCCGCGCCGGCTGCCGGCGCGTGCTGCAGGCGGCCGGTGCGGCCATCCTGGAAGCGGGCACGGCTGCCGACGGGCTGCGCCTCAGCCGCGAGCAGGCTCCGGAGCTGGTGGTGCTCGACATCAACCTCCCCGATGGTGACGGCTTCGCCTCGCTCGCGGCACTGCTCGCCGACCGGCCCGGGCTGCCGGTGATCATCCTGTCGATGTACGAGGATGCGGCCATGGCCGAGACGCTGATCCGGCGCGGTGCGAAGGCCTATGTCACCAAGCGCGACAGCCCCGAAAGCCTGCTGCAGGCGGTCAGCCGGGTCGCAGCCGGCGGCCAGTATGTGAGCGGCCTGCTGGCCCGCGAGAGCGCGGTCGACGAGGCCCTCGAGAGCCGCCTGTCCGAGCTTTCGGCGCGCGACCGGCGGATCGTCGACGGGCTCGGCGAAGGCAAGGTGCTTGCCGAGATCGCCTTCGAGCTCGGGCAGAGCTACAAGACCATCGCCAACGTGACCAACATGATCCGCCGCAGGCTGGGCTTGCGCTCCAACGCCGCACTGGCCAGGCTCGCCGTCGAGCGGCGGGTCGCACGGTCCCCTGCCGGGGCACGCGCGTCCGAGCGGGAGTAAGTCCCGCGGGACTTACTCCCGATCCGGCGCCGGTTCTGGTCCCCGCCGGTTGTCGCTTTGCAATGTTGCAGTCCCGGTCGCGGAATGTCGTGCCCGGCCCGTCCGCGGGCCGCGTCTCCACAGGGCCCGTGCGCTGTTCGATAATCGGCCGGTCCGAGGATCGTCCGATGCGAATGAAAACAACAAAGGCCCGGCCCGTGGCGCTGCGTGCGCCACTGGCGATCACGGCTGCCGGTATCAGCCTGGCGGCTGCGATCCCGGCTCCCGTGACGGCGGCTGTTCCGGCGGCTGTCCAGGCAACTGGCCAGGCAGCTGGCCAGGCGGCCGGCTCGACCGAGACCATCGAGGTCATCGGCACCACGCCGCTGCTGGGCTCGGGCGTCGCCGCCGACAAGGTCCCGGTCAACACCAGCGTGCTGAACAGTGCGGACATCATGCGCACCGGAACGGCCGACGCGCTGCACGCGCTCGACACGCTGGCTCCCGGCGTCAGCCTCGACTCCGCGTCGGGCAATCCCTACCAGCCGAGCCTGTTCCTCAACGGCTTCGAGGCCTCGCCCCTGCAGGGCGTCTCGCAGGGGGTGGCGTTCTACCTCAACGGGGTTCGCTTCAACCAGTCGTTCGGCGACACGGTCAACTGGGACCTGATCCCGGACATCGCGATCAGTCGCATGGTGGTCTCCGGCGCCAATCCGCTGTTCGGGCTGAACGCGCTGGGCGGCTCGGTGAGTGTCACGCTGAAGAACGGCTTCACCAGCCAGGGCGGCGAGGCGGAACTGTCGGGCGGCTCGTTCGACACGGTGCGCGGCGAGTTCGAGGACAGCATACGCTCGGGCAACTGGGCGTTCTACGGTGCTGCCAACGTGCTGCACCAGGGTGGCTGGCGCGACCTGCAAAGCTCCGACATCCAGAACTTCTACGGCGATCTCGGCTGGCGCGGTGCCGACACCGAGATCCATCTCAACGCGAATTTCTCCAACTCGGTGCTCAACGGCCCCGGTACTGCGCCGATCGAGCTGCTGGCCGTCGATCCGCAGGCCCTGTTCACCGCGCCGAACCTGGTCGCCGACCGCTTCGGCCAGGTCTCGGTCAACGGCAACCACCAGTTCAGCGGCGACCTCTCGGTGCAGGGCGACGCCTATTATAGCTATTTCCAGCAGCGCGTGGTGAACGGCAACGCCGCGAACGACGCGCCGTGCAACGACGGCTCGGGGCTGCTCTGCTCAGGTCCGGGCACGCCGTCCACCACGCGCGGCGGGCTGGTCATTCCGGACTTCCTGTCAGGCGGCCCCTATTCGGAGGAGGACGACCAGACCACCAACACCAATGCCTACGGCGCGTCGCTGCAGGTGACCGACGACCAGGCGCTCCTGGGGCACCAGAACCATGCCGTGGTCGGCGCGAGTTTCGACGGCGCGCAGACCGAGTTCTCGGCGACGGGCTATATCGGCGGACTCACGCCGGTGACGCGCGACTTCATCGGCCCCGGTGTCGCGATCGACGAGCCGGGCAACAACACGCCCGTGCGCGTGGCGATCAGCGATGCCTATTACGGCGTGTTCGCCAGCGACACGTTCAACCTCACGCCAAGGCTGGCCTTCACCGCCTCGGCGCGGTTCAACTCCGCACAGATCGATCTCACCGACCAGGGCGGTGGCGACCTCACCGGCAACCATGCCTACAACCGCCTCAACCCCGCCGTGGGCGCCACCTACCGCCTCACCTCGTGGCTCACCGGCTATGCCGGCTATGCCGAGTCCAACCGCGCGCCCACGCCGGCGGAGTTGTCCTGCGCCGGTCCGCAGGAGTCCTGCAGCCTGGCCAACTTCTTTGTCGGCGACCCCGATCTCAAGCAGGTGGTCGCCCATACGGTGGAGGCCGGCGTGCGGGGCCGCCTCCGGCTGCCGCCCGGTCTGCTGGTGGACAAGATCAAGCTCGGCTACGATGTCGGGCTGTTCACCACCGATCTCGACGACGACATCGCCTTCGTCAACAGTCAGACCCTCGGCCGCGCCTTCTTCACCAATGTCGGCAGCACCCGCAGGCGTGGCGTGAACACGCAACTCTCGCTCAGCGCCGATCGCTGGTCGGCGAGCCTGAGCTACGCCTACACCGAGGCGACCTACCAGTCCGGCTTCGTCGAGAATGCGGGAAGCAACCCGGCGGCCGACGCCAACGGCAACATCACCATCATGCCTGGCGACCGGCTGCCCGGCATCCCGGCCCAGAAGCTCAACTTCGCCATCGACTGGCAGGTGACCGACCGCTGGAGCGTCGGCACCGACGGCATTCTGCAAAGCGGGCAGTATCTGGTGGGCGACGAGGCCAACGTCACGCCGAAGCTGCCGGGCTTCTTCGTGCTCAACCTGCACACCGCCTGGCGCCTGACCAGGCGCCTCGTGCTGTTCGGCCGCATCGATAACGTCAGCGACACGCGATACGCGACGTTCGGCACCTTCGCCCCGACGACCGCCGTGGCATTGGTGCAGGCGCCGGGGGCGACCAACCCGCGCAGCATCTCGCTCGCGGCACCGATCGGCGGCTATGGCGGCGTTCGGGTCACGTTCTGAAGCCGGCCGGGCCGCGTCAGCCGCCCGGAGTGCGGCGCGGCCGGGTGCCGCGCGCAAGCCCGGCGCCGCCCTCGCCGATCCGGCGCAGCGACACGCTGAGCCGCTGTTCGGCCCGGGTGATCTCCAGCAGCGCCTCCCGCACGAAGCCGACATGCTCCGTCGCCAGACGCGCCGCCTCCGGCGAGCGGCCGATGATCGCGTCATGGATGCCCTGGTGCTGGCGGCGGAGCAGGCCGCGGATCTCGGGCCGCCCGTAGAGCCGCGCGCGGCTGTAGAACACGCCCTTGCGCAGCATCGCGGACAGGGCGCGCATGACGTGCAGCAGCACGATGTTGTGGGTCGCCTCGTAGATCGCGATGTGGAAGTCGGCGTCCGCCTCGGCCTCCTCGTCGGCCACGTCATGTTCGTGCGCGACATTGATCCGGTCCATGCAGCGGCGGATCTGGTCGTGGTCCACCGCCGTGCCGTGTTCGGCCGCCATGCACGCTGCCGGCCCCTCGCAGATCTGGCGGAAGGACAGGTAGTCGGCGGTCGTCTCCAGCGGCGCGCTGGCCAGCAGCGCGCCGAGCGGGTCGGTGATCGAGGTGCCGAGCGAGGCTACCCGAGCGCCGGCGCCGGGCGTGCTGGTGAGCAGGCCGCTGGCCTGCAGGCGCTGCAGCCCCTCGCGCAGCACCGGACGCGAGACCTGCAGGCGCAAGGCGAGTTCGCGCTCGGCGAGCAGCCTCTCGCCCGGCCTCAGCGACCCCTCCAGGATGAGCCGCTCGAAGTGCCGCACGACGGAATCGGCGGTCCGGGGCGCGCTCCGTGGCTCCTGCTTCATCGTCTCCTGCCCATAGTGATGGCGGCACCGCCGGCCGTCATCCTGATTCCCGGCGTCATCTTCTGCCATGCCCGGCACCTGCCGGACCAGCGCCGCAGCCGGTTGACAGACTGGTAAACTAAAATTACCACGCAATGAGTTCGGTCAACCGAACTGTCTTGGCCGACAGACACGGCCCACCATGCCTGAACAGCGGGTGCGCGTTCCGGACGCACGAGCGCAGCTCGCGTGCAGCAGGAAGCAGCGGGAGTGGAACATGCTGAGAAACTTCATCGACGGACAATTCCGCGAAGCGCGCGGCGACAGCGTGGCCGTTCTCAATCCGGCCAACGGCGAGACGATCGGCTCGGTGCCTGACAGTGCGGCGAGCGAGGTGGCCGAGGCGGTCGCGGCGGCCAAGCGCGCCCAGCCCGGCTGGTCGCGGCTGCCGGCGATCGAGCGGGCCGGCCATCTGCGCCGGCTGGCGAGCGCCGTGCGCAGCCGGTCGGACGCGATCGCGCGCACCATCGTGCGCGAGCAGGGCAAGGTGCTGGGCCTGGCACAGGTCGAGGTCGGTTTCGCCGCCGACTACATGGACTACATGGCCGAATGGGCGCGGCGCATCGAGGGCGAGATCATTCCCAGCGACCGGCCGGGCGAGACGATCCTGCTGTTCCGCAAGCCGATCGGCGTCGTGGGCGGCATCCTGCCGTGGAACTTCCCTTTCTTCCTCATCGCCCGCAAGCTGGCCCCGGCCCTGGTCACCGGCAACGCGATCGTCATCAAGCCGAGCGAGGAGACCCCGATGAACGCGGCGATGTTCGCCGACATCGTGGCCGAAAGCGACCTGCCGCACGGCGTGTTCAACCTGGTCTACGGACGCGGTGCGACCACCGGCGAGGCGCTGGTGCGCAATCCCGATGTGGGTCTGATCACCTTCACCGGCAGCACGCGGGCCGGAACCCAGATCATGGCGGCGGCGGCGGCCAACATCACCAAGGTCAACCTCGAGCTCGGCGGCAAGGCGCCGGCGATCGTCATGGACGATGCCGATCTCGACATCGCCGCCAAGGCGGTCTTCCAGTCGCGGATCACCAACAACGGCCAGGTCTGCAACTGTGCCGAGCGGGTCTACGCGCACAGCAGGATCGCCGACGCATTCACCGACAAGCTGTCGTCGCTGATGAGGTCGGTGCGCTCGGGCGATCCGCTGGGCAACACCGCGGTCGACATGGGCCCGCTGATCAACCGTGCCGCGGTCGAGAAGGTGGGCGGCATGGTCGAGCGGGCGGCGGCCGAAGGTGCCCAGGTCGTGCTCGGCGGCAAGCCGGACGACCGGGGCGGCGGGTTCTTCTTCGAGCCGACCGTGCTGGTCAACTGCCGGCAGGACATGGAGATCATGCGCGACGAGATCTTCGGCCCCGTGACGCCGATCCATGTCGTGCACGATCTCGACGAGGCGATCGCCAAGGCCAATGACAGCCCCTATGGTCTGACCTCCTCGATCTACACGCGCGACCTGCGCACCGCGATGCGCGCCTGCAACGAGATCAATTTCGGCGAGACCTACATCAACCGCGAGAATTTCGAGGCGATGCAGGGCTTCCATGCCGGCGTGCGCCGGTCGGGCATCGGCGGTGCCGACGGCAAGCACGGGCTCTACGAGTTCACCCAGACCCAGACCGTCTACGTTCAGATCTGAGGGGATGCGCATGACACCGACCTTCAGCAGCACGGCAGGAGTGCCGCGCTGGAGCCGACGCGTGGCGCTCGCCGCCGGTGCCGCCCTGCTGGCCGCAGCACCGATCGTGACCGCGGAGGCCGTGCAGACCGAGGTGACCGAGCAGACGCTGGAGAAGGCGGACGGCAATCCGGCCAACTGGATCACCTACGGGCGCGACCTGTCCGCGCACCGCTACTCGCCGCTCGACCAGATCAACCGCGGCAACGTGTCCCACCTGCACGTCGCCTACACCTTGCAGCTCGGCGGTGCGGAGGGCGGCGGCATCTGGAGCCACGCCGGCCTCGAGGGCACGCCGATCGTGCAGAACGGCTTCATGTACGTCACCGACGGCTGGGGTTCGGTCTACAAGCTCGACCTGCATGGTGGTCATGCCGCCCTGGTCTGGAAGATGGACCCGAAGACCGACCACGACTGGGCGGGCACCGTCGCCTGCTGCGGCATCGACAATCGTGGCGTCGCACTCTGGCACGACGCGGTGATCTCGCACACGCTCGACGGGCGGATGTTGGCGACCGACGACAAGACCGGCAAGATCCTGTGGCAGCGCCAGATCGCCGATCCCGACAAGAGCGAATCGATCACCGGCGCGCCGCTGGTCGTCAACGACATCGCCATCACCGGCGTGGCGGGCGGCGAATACGGCATACGCGGCTGGATCGCCGCGACCGACCTCGTCACCCACAAGGAGATCTGGCGCACCCACACCATACCGACCAAGGGTGAGGCGGGCAGCAAGACGTGGTCGGACAGCTACGACGCGCGCAAGACGGGCGGCGGTGCGACCTGGGTGACCGGGACGTATGATCCGGTGCTCGACACGATCTACTGGGGCGTGGGCAATCCGGGCCCGGACTGGGACCACGAGTTCCGCCCCGGCGACAATCTCTACTCGGACAGCATGCTGGCGCTGGACCCCCACACCGGCAGGATCAAGTGGTATTTCCAGTACACGCCCAACGACGCCTTCGATTATGACGGCGTCTCCGAGGCGGTGCTGGTCGACGCACCCTCCGGTCGCAAGCTCGCCCTCGCCGCGCAGCGCAACGGCTTCGCCTACGCGATCGACCGCACGGACGGGAAGTTCGTCTGGGGCACGAAGTTCGTCGACAAGCTGACCTGGACCAAGGGCCTCAATCCGACCACCGGCAAGCCGGTCGAGTATGATCCGAACAAGGCCGTGCAGATGTACAACGCCGCCGGCACGCCGGACCGCGCGAAAGGCAGCACGCTGATCTGCCCCGGTTCGATGGGCGGCAAGAACTGGCCGCCGACCGCCTACAATCCGAACCTCAAGCTCTGGTACATCCCGGTCATCGAGAGCTGCAACCTGATCAAGACGGTCGAGGCAAAGGAGCATCCGATGCTCAAGCCCGGCGGCGGGTTCAGCGGCGGCGGTCCGTCGGATCCGGTGCGCATCACCGGCAGCGTCGCGGCGATCGATGTGAGCACCGGCAGGATCGTGGCCAAGCAGCACATGCCGTTCCCGTCGCTCGGCGGCCTGGTCGCGACCCCGGACCTGGTGTTCAGCAGCGAACCGGACGGCGATTTCGTGGCGCTCGATGCCAGGACACTGAAAAGGCTGTGGCACTTCCAGACCGGCTCGGGACTCAACGCGCCTCCCGTATCGTTCGCGGTCGACGGCAAGCAGTACATCGCCGTGCTCGCCGGCCTCGGCGGTGCCTGGGACAAATGGTACATCGACGGCACGCCGGAACTGAAGAAGATCGCGCCCGGCTCGATGCTCTACGTGTTCGCGCTGAATTGAGGCCGGCCATGATGCTCCGGTCCGCCGGTCTGGTCAGCGCGCTCTGCGGGCTGGTCCTGTGCCCCCCGCCTGCCGCCTTCGCCCAACAACCCCAGGCGTCCGCCGCCGAGGGCGCCTCGATCTTCAGGGAGGCCGGCTGCATAAGCTGCCACAAATGGTCCGGGACCGGCGGCGGCGGCTATGGCGGGTCGGCTGCCAACCTGCGCAAGACCCAGCTCGACCCATCGCAGATCGCCGAGACGGTACGCTGCGGCCATCCGATGGGCGGCATGCCCTATTTCCAGCAGGATGCCTACGCGACCAACTCCTGCTACGGCTACAAGCAGGGCGACCTGAACAGCAAGACGATGCCGCCGGCGGCGGAACATTTCCTGCAGCCGCGTGAGATCAAGGAGGTCGCGGCCTATGTCGCGACCGAACTCAAGGGGCGCGGTGATCCCACCTTCGAGCAGTGCGTCGCCTTCTTCGGGCACGCGACGCATGTCTGCAACGACTACCCGCACGCCGGTGGTGCGGCGGCTGGAGCCGGTGAGGCAGCCCATCACGTGGTAATCGATGCGGCACCGGACCAGAACGAGGGTGCCCACTAGCAGGGGCACCCGATCCGCTCAGTGCGGGTGTGAGGAGAGACGCAGGTCGCTCCGCAGGTCGCGGTCCCACACGCACCGGGCCTGGCGCAGCAATGTCGCGGCATCGTGGCGGGGAATGCGGATCGCTTCGACATCACCCGTGTAGGGCACGTAAGCCGATCCCGCGCTCAGTGTCGCGGTAGTGCCGATCGGCGAGAACGAGGTCGGCTCCGAGTAGCAATAGATCATCAGGAAGGTGCCGTCGGTGGCCGAGCCGTCGGGCAGGGCGATGCCCGTCGGGCAGGCCGTCCAGGTGTGCGGCACGCCCGGGGCGATATCGACCAGCGAGCCGGGCGGGATGATGTAGAGCGCGCCGTTGAGCTCGACGAGGCCGGCACCGTTCAGCACCAGGATGCGCTCGGGCAGCAACCGCCCGTCGCGGCTCATGTGGATGTGGCGCGGCAGGCGCAGGGCCTCGCTGAAGGCGATGAACCCGAACTGGCCGCGGAACGACAGCCCGGTCGGGTCGGGGCTGCCGGGATGCAGCTCGTGCATGGTGAGCGGCTGGTCGGCGAACGGCCGGCGGATCCGCGCGCCCTGCCCATGGGTGACACGGCAGCCGCCCGGCAGTGCCAGGCCGGGCTCGTCATCGGTGGTCATGCTCAACTCCTCGGGCGGTTGCGGTCGCTCGGTCAGTGGTCGGCCAGCCGGCCGGGGACCAGCCAGACCAGGGCCGAGCCCAGCAACATGAAGCCGGCGACCGCCGCCACACCGGCCAGCGCGTGGCCGGTATGCACGTTGAGCCAGCCGACCATCGGCGGCGAGAGCATGCCGGCGAGATTGCCCAGGCTGTTGATCAGCGCGATGCCGACCGCAGCCGACGTGCCGCCGAGAAAGGCGGTCGGCAGGCCCCAGAACAGGGAGAGTGCCGCCAGGATGCCGGCGGTGGCCAGGCACAGGCAGGCGAGGGCGGCGAGAGGGCCGAGGCTGCCCAGGCCGCTTGCCGCGAAGCCCACCGCACCGGCGGCGAGGAAGCCCGCGAAATAGGCCCGGCGGCGTCTGGAACGGTCGGCGGCCACCCCGCTCAGCACGATCACCGGCACGGCCAGCAGGTAGGGCACGGCCGACATCCAGCCGACCGCGGCGAGGCTCGCCACACCGGAGCCGCGGAGGATCGAGGGCAGCCAGAAGCTCAGCCCGTAAAGCCCGACCAGCTCGCAGAAATAGATGCCGGCCAGCACCCACAGCCACGGGTTGGCCAGCACGTGACGCAGCGAGGCGTGGGCTGCGACGGGCGGCGCCTCGGCAAGGAGGTCGCGCGCCACCAGCCGTCGCGCCGGTGCGGACAGCCAGCCGGCCTGTTCGGGCCGGCTGGTGGCGAGCAGCAGGACCACCAGGCCCACGAGCAACGAGGGAATCGCCTCGATCACGAACAGCCATTGCCAGTCGCGCAGCACGGCACTGCGGGCGAAGAGCTGCAGGATCATGCCCGACAGCGGACCGCCGATGATGCCGGCGAGCGGCACGCCGATATAGTAGGCGCCCAGCGCGAAGCCGCGCCGCGACGGCGGGAACCAGTAGGTGAGATAGAGCATGATGCCCGGCGACAGGCCGGCCTCGGCCAGGCCGAGCAGCAGGCGGGCGGCGTAGAACTCGCCCGGCGTGCGGACCAGCGCGGTGGCGGCCGAGACGACGCTCCAGCCCAGCATGATCGCGCCGAGCACGCGGCGCGCGCCGAAGCGCTGCAGCAGCAGGTTGCTCGGGATCTCGAACAGGAAGTAGCCGATGAAGAAGATCCCCGCACCCAGCCCGTAGGTCACGTCGCTGAACTGCAGGTCGGCCAGCATGCGCAGCTTGGCGAAGCCGACATTCACCCGGTCGATATAGGCGCAGCAATAGCTGAGCACGACGATCGGCATCAGCCGCAGGGTGATCCGGCGGTAGGTGTCGCGCCGCAGCGCCGCGCTGTCGTCGGCGGCGAGGGTGATGGGCATCAGCCGAGCCGCCGGCGGAACGCGTCCTCCATGGTCCTACGCACCGCCACCGCCTCGCGCGCCGGGTCGAAGCGGACATCCTCCCAGCCCACGCAGGCACCCGCCGCCACGTCGCGCAGCAGCGTCATGCCGTGTGCCAGCCCGATCGGCAGCAGGCCCTCGCGCAGCGAGCGCGCGGCCGGCACCAGCTTGCCGAACACCGTGTAGCCGCCTTCGCCGTCGAGGCTTTCGCCGGCGCGCAGCGCGCGCTTGGCGGTGGCGGCGACGTCGGCGTTGAACGCGGCGGTGGCACCGGTCGCCTCGCCGCGCAGGGCGAGGCTGGCGACCGAGGTGCCGAGCTCGAGTCCGATCAGGTGGTAGGGCCGGTAGAGGGCGGCGAAGCGGCCGCTGGGGTCGGTGCGCAGCCCGTACTGGGCGAAGCAGTCGCGCACATAGTCGCTCGGCGCCTCGAACACCGCGAACACGCCCCAGCGCAGGTCGCGGAACACGTCACGTCCGTCGCGTTCGAGCGAGGAGACCACCTCGACCGTGCCGCGACGCTCCAGCACGCCGCCCGCCTCGCGCGGCCGCAGCAGCAGCGGCAGATCGTCGACGCCGCAGGCCGGGAAGGCCAGCCCGTCAGCCGGCGGCTGCAGGTCGCAGCCGTTCGACACCGCGGCCATCTCGAGGGCCGACTTGGTGCCGTCGAGGAAGGAGTTGAACATCTGCGCGTTGAAGTCGCCCGAGGCCACCTGCTGCTCGGAGAAGCCGTAATGGGTCCACACCGTGTCGGGGGTGGAGGCGTGATAGGCCGGCAGGTAGCGTGTGCCCTTGCCGGCACAGACCACCTCCAGCCCCACGGTGCGCGCCCAGTCGACCAGTTCGGCGATCAGCGCCGGCTGGTCGCCGGAGGCCATCGAGTAGAGGATGCCGGCCTGCGCCGCGCGTTCGGCGAGATAGGGCCCGGCGAGCGCGTCCGCCTCGACATTGACCATGACGATGTGCTTGCGGTGCTCGCAACAGAGCAGGGCGTGCCGGATGCCGGCCGCCGGGCTGCCGGTCGCGTCGATGACGATCTCGATCGGGCCGCTGGCGATCATCCCGGCGGCGTCATCGGTGATGAAGATGCTGCCGTCGCGGATCGCCTCGTCGAGCGAGCGCGCGCGGCCGCGATCTGCCGGCCAGCCGACGCGGGCCAGGGCGGCCTCGGCCCGGGCGGGCGAGAGGTCGGCAAGGGCGGCCAGATGCATGCCCGGCGTGCGGCAGACCTGCGAGAGATACATCGACCCGAACTTGCCCGCGCCGATCAGCCCGACCCGGATCGGCCGCCCTTCGGCCTCGCGCGCACGCAGGCGCTGGAACAGCGACATCTCGAACCTCCCCGCCGCGGCGCTCCGCCGTCGTTCATCGGCCCGACAGGGCGAGCCGTGCGGTCATCGCGCACGCAGCCGGGGGAGAAGGCAAGCGAGGATTTTTCACACGATCTGTGAAGCGTCTTCACGCAACGCTGTCAGGCACGCGAGATGGCGCCAGACAGGAAGTGTGTCGCCGGGCGGGCGTCAGCCATGGCTGACGGGGGCGGCAGAAGCGGGTGGAGCGAGCGGAGCGGGCGCGGCGAGGCTGTTGTTGGTACGGTCGTCAACGGGCAGCACATGGTCCGGATCGATCGTCGCACGGGTGATGCGCGCCGAGCCGGGTGCTGCGATCGTCTCGACCGGCCCGTGCATCCAGATCTCGACCGGGATGCGCAGGCGCCTGCTGCTGCCGTCGGTGTACTCCACGGCCAGCGTGGCGGGCATCACCAGGCCGCCGGTGCAGCCGAGCGTGATCTCCGCGCGCGCGGGATCGATGGCGCGCACCGCAAGGTCCATCGTCCAGTTGTGCGTGAACCAGCCGCGCCAGAACCACGACAGGTCCTCGCCGCCCTCGCTGTCCATCAGCCGGAAGAAATCGGACGGCGAGGGATGCTTGTAGGCCCACAATGCGATGTAGCGCCGGAAGGCATGGTCGAAACGGTCCGGCCCGAGGATCTGCTCGCGCAGCAGACGCAGGCCGAGGGCGGCCTTGAAATAGCTGACCGCGTGGCTGAGCGGAAAGCCGATCAGGTCGGACTCCTCGGTGATGGCGGGTGCGGCGTGGTTGCGCAGCAGCGGCAGGATCTCGTCGACCGGATTGCCGCCGCCCGGCGCGTATTCGGAGTCGCGCTTGGGTGCGAACTCGCCGTGGTTGAAATCGTCCGACGCGTAGGTGTCGATGAAGGTGTTGAAGCCCTCGTCCATGAACGCGGCTCGTCGCTCGTTGGAGCCGACCAGCATCGGGAACCAGCTATGGCCGATCTCGTGCGTCGTGACCCAGAACAGCCTGCGCCCGGCATCCTTGATGCCGTCGAAGACGATGGCCGGATATTCCATGTTCGCACCGTGACCGGCGACGTTGATCGCGTCCGGCCACGGGTAGGGATACCAACGGCGCGAGAAATACTCGACGGCATTCTTGACGTATTCGGTCGAGCGCGCCCAGTGCGCGGGCCCTGCCGCCTCGACCGGGTAGACCGACATGGCAAGCCGCTTGTGCCCGTCGAGATCAGGCAGGCGCAGACGGGCCGCATCCCAGGCGAAGGCGGCTGAGGCGGCGAAGGCCACGTCGCGCGTGTCGTGCATGCGGAAATGCCAGGTGCGCGTGGCATGCGCGAAGGCGGGAGCATGCGCGGTGGCGGCCTCGACCTCCTGCGGCGAGCGGATGGTCACCGTCCGGTCGCTGCGTGCGGCCTGTGCCAGGCGCGCGCGCTCGGTCGGGCTCAGCACCGCGCCGGGGTCGAGCAGCGCGCCGGAGCCGACGACCAGCAGGTTCGCCGGCAGTGTGATCCGGTAGTCGATGTCGCCGTATTCGAGATAGAATTCCGAGCCGAGATAAGGCTCGGTGTCCCAGCCGCGCAGGTCGTCGAACACCGCCATGCGCGGAAACCATTGCGCGATCTCGTAGATCATGCCGTGCGGTGAGGGTGTGGCGGCGGTGCGGCCACCCCAGGGGCCGGGAATGCGGTAGTGCCAGGCGATCTGCAGCGCCGTCCTGCCGCCGTGGGCTGCGAGCGGATGGGGCAGCGTGATGCGCAGGCGCGTGTCGCTCACCAGGGTGGGCGCGGCCTGCGCGGCGGCTCCGGTGCCGACGCGGACGCTGTCGATGATGTCGCCGTCGGTATGGGCGCGGTCGAAATAGGGCGACAGGAACGAGGCGCGCGAGCCGTCGCGGTAGATGTTCTGGTCGAGCTGCACCCACACGATGTCGAGCGGCTCGGGGCTGTTGTTGGTGTAGGTGATCGTCTCGTGTCCGGACAGGCTCTGCGTCGCGGGGTCGAGCCGGGCGTCGATGCGGTAGTCGGCGCGGTTCTGCCAGTAGCCAGGCCCCGGCGCGCCGCTGCCGGAGCGGTAGACATCGACCGGATATTCGGCTGCGAACGGCGCGAAGATCGCCGCCGCATCGGGTGTGCCGGCGGCGGGCGAGGGCGGCGGGGCCGCTGCGGCCGGCCTGGGGAGCAGCGGCGCCAGTTGGGCGAGCAGCAGGAGCAAGGCGGGCGGCGGGCGGCGCAGGATCATGCGCCGATGCTCCACGCGCGGGTGGTCGGGCGCAAGAGCTCTGGCCAGTCTTGTGTTCTGGCCGGTCTTCAGCTCTGGCCAGTCTTCAGCTCTGGCCAACCATCAGGCCTGGCCGGTCGTTGCTGCGCCATCGACAGGGCTGCATTTGAGACTCACTATGAAGTGCAAGCGAACAATCGGTCTGCTTTGCTTTTTCGCCGCTTTGCTCCTAAGCAGCCTCGATGCGGAATTTCCATGATCTCGAGGAGCGCGAGATCCTCGCGCTGGCCATCACCAACGAGGAGGAGGACGGCCGTGTCTATGCCGACTTCGCCGAGGCGCTGCACGAAACCTATCCGGAGAGCGCCAAGGTGTTCACCGACATGGCGCACGAGGAGGACGAGCACCGCCGCCGGCTGATCGACCTGTTCAGCGAACGGTTCGGCAATCACATTCCGCTGGTCCGCCGCGCCGACATCCGCGGCGCGCCGGTCGCCGTGCCTGCCTGGCGCGTGACATCGCGCGGCATCGAGGCCATCCGCCGCCAGGCCCGCAAGATGGAAGCCGACGCCAGCCGCTTCTATCTGCAGGCTGCCGCCCGGGCGAGCGACGCGGCGGTCCGTCGGCTGCTCGGCGATCTCGCCACCGCCGAGGCGGCGCACCTGCAGGCCGCCGGCCAGATCGAGGAGAAGCGCCTGCCGGGCGACGTGCGCGAGCGCGAGGACGACGATGCGCGTCGGCGCTTCGTGCTGCAGATCATCCAGCCCGGCCTGGTCGGGCTTATGGACGGCTCGGTCTCGACCCTGGCGCCGGTGTTCGCCGCCGCGTTCGCTACCCACCAGCCGCACAACGCCTTCCTGGTCGGGCTTGCGGCCAGCGTGGGCGCGGGGATCAGCATGGGGTTCGCCGAGGCGCTGGCCGATGACGGCAAGCTCTCCGGGCGCGGTGCGCCGCTGCTGCGCGGCCTGGTCTGCGGGCTGATGACCATGGCCGGTGGCATTGGCCACACGCTGCCCTATCTCATCCCGCATTTCTGGACCGCGACCGCCGCCGCCGCGGTCGTCGTGGTCATCGAGCTGCTGGTGATCGCCTGGATCCAGTTCCGCTTCATGGAAACACCGGTGCTGGCGGCGACCGCCAAGGTGATGCTGGGCGGCGGGCTGGTGCTGGGTGCGGGCGTGCTGATCGGCAACGGGTGAGGCTCACCTCGGGCATTCTGCCAGGATGAAGCGCGTGATCGCCTCCGCAACCCCGCGGTCGAGTGGCAGCGCGGGATCACGGTAGGCCGCGAGGTTCGCGGCACGGTCGCTGGACGCGACCCGCTTCAACACGTGGTTCGCCTCGGGCCGCAGGACGAGGCGCGCGTCCGGGCGCGCCGCTCTCAGCCGCTCCGCGTCAGCGACCGTGATCTGCAGGTCGCGCCCGCCCTGCACGATCAAGATGGGCAGGCAAACACGGGCGATCAGGTCGGCCGGGTCAAGGGCCATTCCGCTGATCAGGAAGCCCTGGACGGCCGGACGGAGCAGCGGCATCAGCGCCGGACTGAGGTCGGCCGCAGCCACGCGCCGGCCCGCCTGCAGCCGGCCAAGCGCCCGCAGTGCCTCCTCCAGGATGGGTTCGTTTGCCGGGTCGTCGCGTAGCTGGCCGGCGATCACCTCGCCGAGCCTGCGCCCCGCGGTCGAGAGCAGCACCAGGCCACAGAGGCCGGCGCGGCGTTGTGCCGCGAGGAGCGCGACCAGACCACCCTCGCTGTGTCCGATGAGCTAGACGCAGAGCAGGCCGGTCCGCTCGCGTATCACTTGGATCCAGCGATGTACGTCTTCGGCATAATCGTCGATGGTGACAGCGTTTGGATCGCGGGTCGGGGCATGGCTGCCGAACAGGCCGCGCTTGTCGATCCGCACGCTGGCCACGCCGCGCGCGGCAAGCGACCCGGCCAGCAGCCGGTAGGTGGCGGCCTGGCCTTCGAACCGGTTGTTGCCGTCACGGTCGGTAGGGCCGGAGCCAGGAATGATGAGTGCCACCGCCCGCGCCGGGAGGGGCGGCTGCAGGGGCGTGCCCTCGAGCGGGCCGATCGGCCCCGGGGGCTGGATGACGGTCTCCGTCATCCCCGATGAGGTGGCTTTCGCTCTGGCGCGAGGTGCTGTTGGAGATCCGCAGCCAAGCCCGGATGCGGGCACCCCCAGGCGGCGTGCTCAGCGCGTGCTCAGCGCGAGCTCAGCGCGCGCGGTGACGCGCGGCCGCCTCGCGCAGCATCGGCAACAGCCGGTCCACGACTCCCCCCCAGTCGCCCGGCCGCTCCTGACGGAGGATGCGCACGCTCGGATACCACGGGCTGTCCTCGCGGCCGTGCAGCCAGCGCCAGCAATTGTCGTAGCGGTCGAGCAGGATGGTGGGCCGGCCGAGGCCGCCGGCGAGATGCACCACCGAGGTGTCGACGGTGACGATCAGGTCGAGCCCCATCATCAGGCTCGCCGTGTCATCCATGTCGAGTGCCTGCTCCATCGGGTCATGCAGGCGCAAGCCGGGTGGCGGGTCGGCGAGCTCGGCCGCGTAGGGACCCTTCTGCAGGCTGACCAGGCAGAGCTCGTCGAGGCCGGCCAGCGGGGCGAGGGCGGCAAGCCCGATGCTCCGCCTGCGGTCGATGCCGCGCGCGATCGGATCGGCCTGGCGCGGCGCGCCGCCCCACACCAGCCCGACGTTGAGCCGGTTCGACTCCGGCAGAAGCTGGCCCATCGCCGCCACCCGCGCCGGATCGGTGCGCAGGTAGGGCACCGCCGCACCGTTCGCCTCCGGCGTGCCGGCAAAGGCGCGCGGCAGGCTGATGAACGGGCAGTGCCAGGTGAAATCGATCCTCGGCACGTCGCCGGTCAGCACCGTGGCCCGCGGCTCGGCGCGCTCGGCGACCCGGCGCAGCGCCTGCGGCACCCAGAGCAGGACCCGCGCGCCGCGATCGGCGAGCAGGCTCGCATAGCGCAAGTACATCAGCGTATCGCCGAGCCCCTCCTCCTGGGTGACCAGGATCGTGCGGCCGGCGATCTCGGTGCCGGCCGACAGGTTGGGCAGCAGCAGGCGGCGCGGCAGCTCGGTGTGGCCGGGCAGGGCCAGGCGCCATTCATGCTCCGTCCAGCCCTGGGTCATGCGGCCTGCCTTGAGCAGGCAGATCGAATGGTTGAGCCGGATCTGCGGCTCGTCCGGCTTGAGCCGGATCGCGCGGTGGTAGTAGGCGAGCGCGTCCTCGAAGGCGCCCTCGTTGGCCAGCGCGCAGCCGAGATTGGCCCAGGCCGAATGGTTGGCCGGATTGCTCGCCACCACGTCGCGGAACAGGGCGAGCGACTCGCCGACCCGCCCCCAGGTGGCGAGCAGGATGCCGAGCTGGTTCATGGTCGCCAGGTCGCCGGGCCGGAGCGCCAGCGCGCGGCGCAGCACCGCCTCGGCCGCCTCGGGCCGCCAGCAGCCGGTCAGGTATTCGCCATAGGCGAGCAGCAGCCGCGGATCGTTCGGCGTGAGGCCGAGCGCTGCCTCGTACACCGCATCGACCTCGTCGAGCCGCTGCTGGCGGACGAGCAGGTTGGCAAGGTCCTGGCAGGGATGCAGGGCCTGCGGCTTCTCGCGGGCGATCGCGCACAGGATCTCCGCCGCCCGGCGCGGCTCGCCGCTGCCGCCCAGGGCCAGGCCGTGGAGCAGACGCGCCTCGAGGTCGTCCGGGGCGTTGTAGGGCGCGGCGAGGTCACGCGCCTCCGCGTGGCGCCCGGCATGCAGCGCCTCCATGGCGGCGCGCAGCCGCGTCACACGCGCCCCGGCGGCCGGCGTGGCCGTCACCCCGGCCTGTGGCGCGCCCGCCAGCATGCCGGCCCCGCTCAACGCCCAACCTCGCTCATGACGCAGGCGGGCCGCGGTCACGATCATGGCCGAGGATGCGCCGCACCGCGTTGGAGACGGCAGCCGGGGAATAGGGCTTGTGGATGTAGTGGTCGAGCGGGTGGCCGCTCGGCGCCTCGTCCACGGCACCGCTCATGAACACCACCGGCAGGCCCGGCCGCCCTTCGCGCGCCTTGGCCGCGAGCGCGCGGCCGTTGAGGCCGCCGGGCAGCTGGATGTCGGTGAGCATCATGGCGATCTCGCCCTCGGCGGCCAGTGCGGCCAGGGCGCTGTCGGCGCTGTCGGCCTCGACCACCTCGAAGCCGTCATCGGCGAGCGTTTCGGCCAGGGTGAGCCGGATCAGGAATTCGTCCTCGACCAGCAGCAGGCGACGATCACTCATGATGCCTTCTCTTTTGCACGAAGCCGTCGGCCAGCGCGAACACTAAGCGTCACGAAACGGGCTGCGTCGTTCCACCCTTTGTCCGGCGCCTCCCGCCGCCCGGTCAAGCCATGGCGGCTAGCGCGGAGCTTTCCGGTTGATCCGTACGGCGCCGATCTGCTCTAGAAGCGGCATGATCGACCCCTTCTCCTGGATCGCCGGCTGGATGCAGGGCGCCGTCATCGAGCCGGTGCTGTGGCAGTTCGGCTGGATGCAGTGGGAGGACGTCTCGTTCCTGTGGGCGCTGTTCGCCGTCTACGGCGTGCTGCAGGTGGCCATCGACTGCGCGATCGGCGTGCCGATGCAGCGCCTGCGCCCGCTCCAGCCGGCCCGGCGCGACGCGGCCGCCCGCCGGGCGGTGCTGATGGATGTGGCCTACACCCTGATCGCCCGCATCGGCCTGTTCCCGCTGGTCACCTTCTTCGGCTTCTACCAGACCCAGACCTGGCTGAACGGCGTGCTGGCCGATCACGGCTACGTGCCGCCCACGCTCGAGACGCTGATCCCGCCGCTGGCCGCCTGGCCGGTGCTGAGCTTCTTCCTCTACGCCGCGATCCTGGATTTCACCGACTACTGGCGACACCGTCTCTCGCACCGCCTCGGCTGGTGGTACGGGCTGCACGCGGTGCATCACGCGCAGCGCGAGATGACCTTCTGGTCGGACGACCGCAACCACGTGCTCGACGACCTGATCAGCACGGTCTGGTTCATCGCCGTGGGGCTGCTGATCGGCGTGCCGCCGATGCAGTTCCCGCTGCTGGTGCTGTTCCTGCGCCTGGTGGAAAGCCTGTCGCACGCCAGCACCTCGTTCTCCTATGGCTGGCTGGGCGAGCGCATCCTGGTCTCGCCGCAGTTCCACCGCGCCCATCACGGGCTGCGCGCCGCCGGGCGGCGGTCGGGCAATTTCGGCGCGGTGTTCCCCTGGTGGGACATGCTGTTCCGCACGGCCGATTTCAGCCGCGCCGTGGTCGAGACGGGCGATGCCTCGGCCGGCGAGGCGATGGCCACCGGCGGCTGGCTGGCCCAGCAGCGCGCCGGCCTCGCCCGTGCCTGGCAGCTTGCCCGGCCCCGCCCGGCGGCGCGGCACACCTAGCCCCGGCCCGGCGCCGCGGCGGGCCCCCAGCCATGAGCCGGCCGCCGCGGCACCCTTTGTCCCGAGCCGGCCCGGCGGGACCCGCCTGACCATCGGACTCCTGACCGTCTGAACCGCCTGACCGCCCGAACTGCTCGGCTGCCTGGACGCGCGCGCGCCTCTGTGCCCCTCTTGCCGGCGAAAGGGGGCCGCGGCCGGGGCCCCGCCAATCCGGAAGCCTGCCGTGCATTCGCTGCGTGTCCGCCTGTCCGGCCTGTGGCTGCTGTGCCTGGCCGCCGCCGCCGTGGTCGCCCTGCTGCTGCTCCAGCTCCGCCAGCAATCCGCCTCGGCCCAGCTGGCGCGTGCCGGCGCGGAGGTGGCAAGCGCCTGCGACCTGATCCGCGACCGCTACGGCTTCTTCACCGCCGGCTGGGCCGGCGCACCGGGCGACCTGCGCAGCCCGGCCATCCGGGCCCGTCTGGCCGATGTGGTGGGGCTCGCGCTGCGTGGCGAGACGGGGATCGAAGGCGGCATCTGGGATGCCCGGCTCGGCCCGCTCGCCTATGCCTACCCGACCCATGAGGGGGGCGGGCCGAAGACGGACCTGCCGCGCGCCGAGCGGCCGCTGATCGCCGCCGTCAACCGCGAGGCCGCGCGCGACGACCAGCCGCTCGGGCGACGCGAACGCAGCCGCTCGCAGACGCTGCTGCTCTATGCCTGTCCGCTCCCCGGCACCGGCGCCCTGACCGCCTGGACCATGACCCGGGTGAGCGACGAAGCCGGGCTGCGGCTGCTGCTGCTCGGGCTGGCGGCGCTGTTCGGGCTGCTGGCGGTCATGGCGCTGTGGCTCGGCCGGATCCTGTGGATCTGGCGGCGGCACGTCCAAGCCATCGAGGCGGCGCTGGCCCAGGCGGGCGGCGATGCGGGCGAGAATGGCGGGGTCATGCCGGCCGTGCCGCAGACCGGCGAGCGCGAGTTCGACCGCATCATCGATGCGCTCAACCAGGCCGGGTCGCGTCTGGCGGCGTCCCGGCGGCAGGGCGAGGCGCTGGCCGGCCGGGCGGCCCGGGCGGAACACCTGGCCGGCCTCGGGCGGGTCGCGGCCGGGGTGGCACACGAGATCCGCAACCCGATCGCCGCCGCCCGGCTGCAGGGCGAGAACGGCCTCGCCGGCGACGATGCGCGTCGTGTGGAGGCGATCGGCGACATGCTGGTCCAGCTCGACAGGCTCGATCTGCTGGCCGGCGAACTGCTGGCCATGACCCAGCGCGCCACGCCGCGCCCGGTCGCGGTTCGTCTCGACGCCTTCGCCGCGCAGTGCCTTGAGCGCCACCGGCCGGTCGCGGGCTCGCGCGCGGTGGCCCTCCGCGCCGGGCCGGTGGCGGGGGAGGCGTGTTTCGACCCGGCGATGGTCGGCCGCATCCTGGACAACCTGCTGGCCAACGCGATCCGCCATTCGCCGCCCGGCGGCGAGGTGCGGCTGCTGGCCGAGCGGCCCGCGCCCGGCCGGCTGGCCTGGGTGGTCGAGGACGAGGGCGGCGGCGTGTCGCCGGAGCTGGGCGCGCGGCTGTTCGAGCCGTTCGTCACCGGACGGGCGGACGGCACGGGGCTGGGACTCGCCATCGCGCGCGAACTGGCCGACGCGCATGGCGGCCGGCTCGATCTGCGCACCCCGGACGGCCCGGCAACGAGCGCTCCGGCGGCCGACACCCAGGGCGTGGACACCACGAGACAGGCCGGCGCCACCTTCGTCCTGGAACTGCCTGCCCCGGAGCTCCCCGCCCCGGAACTGCCTGCCTCGGAGCTGCCATGTCCACCGTGCTGATCGTCGACGACGACGCCGCCCTGCGTCGGGCCCTGGCCACCACGCTGGGCGATCTGGGGCACCGGGCGGTGCAGGCGCAGGACGGCGCGGCGGCGCTCGACTGGCTCGCGCGGCACGTGGCCGACGCGGTGCTGCTCGACCTGCGCATGCCCGGACTCGACGGGCTCGCGGTGCTGCGCCGGATCAAGCAGGTGCCCGGCGCGCCGCCGGTCGCGGTGCTGACCGCGGTGCCGAGCAGCGACAACATCATCGAGGCGATGCGCCTGGGCGCGGCCGACCATCTCGCCAAGCCGGTCGGCCGCGACGCCCTGCGCGGCCTGCTCGAACGCATGCTGCCCGCCCCTGGCCCGGCGCCGGTCGCGGCGGGGGGGCCTGCGGCGCAATCGGGGGCGCTGATCGGGCTGAGTGGCGCGATGCGCGAGGTCCACAAGGCGATCGGGCTGCTCGCCGACAGCCAGGCCAGCGTGCTGCTGCTCGGCGAAACCGGGACGGGCAAGGAGGTGGTGGCGCAGGCCATCCACCGCCATGGCGCACGCGCGCGGCGGCCGTTCGTGGCGGTCAACTGCGCCGCGATCCCGGCCGAGCTGCTGGAAAGCCTGCTGTTCGGCCATGTGCGCGGCGCCTTCACCGGCGCGGTGGGCGAGCGCGCCGGCTCGTTCCGTGAAGCGGATGGCGGCACCCTGTTCCTCGACGAGATCGGCGACATGGACCTGGCCATGCAGGCCAAGCTGCTGCGCGCCTTGCAGGAACGGGTGGTCACGCCGCTCGGCGGCCGCCCGGTGCCGGTCGATGTGCGGGTGATCGCCGCCACCCACCGCGATCTCGCCGCGGCGGTGACGGCAGGGCGGTTCCGGGAGGACCTGTTCTACCGGCTCGGCGTCGTGCCGGTGGCACTGCCGCCGCTGCGCGAGCGGCTGGCCGACATCCTGCCGCTCGCCGAGCATTTCCTCGCCCGCTTCCAGCCCGACCCGGCGCATCCCAGCCCGGCCCACCTCGACCCCGCCCACTTCGACCCCACCTCGGCCGCCCGCCGCGCCGGCGTGGCGGCGCAGCGCCTGTCGCCGGACGCCGCGGCGCGCCTGCTCGCCCATCCCTGGCCCGGCAACGTGCGCGAACTGGCCAACGCGATGCAGCGGGTCGCCACCCTCGTGCGCCGCCCGGTGGTGGTGGGCGGCGATCTCGACTTCCTGGCGGCCGCCCAGGCCAGCCCGGGGGCCTTCCCCGCACGCCATCCGGCAAGCCCCGCTCCGGACGCGCGCCAGGCGCCGGCCGGCACCGACTGGCTGGCCGGAACGCTGCCCGAAGCGGTGGAGCGGCTGGAGCTGGCGATGATCAGGCGGGCGCTGGCGGCCACGGCGGGCAACCGCAGCCAGGCGGCCGAGCAGCTCGGCATCAGGCGCCAGCTCCTCTACCAGAAGCTGGACCGCTACGCCGCCGAGCTGTCCGCGCCCGGGACAGCCGCCGTCCCCGAAGCGGACGACGAGGCCGCCGAGGCGACAGAGGGGAATGAGGAATAACAATCGATTAGGCGTGGCACGGGGCTTGCGCTCCCTGTTGGCATCGACCCTCCGGAAAGGATCAGGGACATGCGGACGAGGAACTTGCTGGTGCTGGGCGTGATCGGCATCGCCGGCACCGGGGCTGCGCTGGCGCAGACGGTGGCGGCCTACGACCCGCAGGATCTGCCGGTGACCCACGGCACGGTGACGCAGTTCAGCCTCACGCCGCGCGGCGACGTCGACGGGCTGATCCTGGCCGATGGCACGCAGGTCCATCTGCCGCCGCACCTCGGCGCGCAGCTCGTCGGGGCCGTGAAGCCCGGCGACACGGTCACGATACGCGGGCTCAAGGCCGAGGCGCTGCCGTTGATCCAGGCGCTGTCGATCACCGACGACCGGTCGCGGGCCAGCGTGGTCGACGCGCCGCCGCCCCGCCCGCCTGGCCCACCCGGACCCGGCGCCCGGTGGCAGTGGCTGGACGTGAGCGGCCAGGTACGCGAGCCGCTGTACGGGCCGCGCGGCGACCTGAACGGCGCGCTGCTCACCGACGGCACGCAGGTGCATCTGCCGCCCGGTCGCGCCCAGGATCTGCGCGCCGACCTGGCGGCGGGCCGCACGCTGGTGGCCGCCGGCTACGGGGTCAGCGGTCCGTATGGACGCGCGCTCGATGCGCGCCAGATCGGCCCGACCAGGGCCGGCCTGGTGCAGGTGGGACCCGATGATGCCCCGCACCCGCCGCCGCCTCCCGGCGTGGGTGCGCCGCCGCCGCCGCCGCCGCCCGGTCCGCCCGGCATGGAGGCGGGCCAGCCGCCACCGCCACCGCCGCCCGGCGCGGAGGCAGGGCAGCCCGCCGGCGCTCCGCCGCCCCCGCGGCCGTGAGTGGCGCGCCGGACCGGCCCCCGGGCGAACCCGGCGGCCTTGTTCGACCAGGATCCCGCACCCCGGGTTCGCGTTGCCACGCCGCAACGAAGCCGGAACCATGATCGCCGTGCCCATCCCTCCCAGCGCAATCCTCCGCAGGCCGGCCCGGCTTGCGTGTTCCCGATCGCCGGGCTCGCCGCCCGGTGGCGGCCTGGGGCGCGGGGCGCGCGCTTGAGTGCCGCGCTGGCCACCTGGGGGATCGCGGCGGCCGCCACCGCCGGCGTGATCCTGCGCCCGTGGCGCGTGCCGGAAGCGATCTGGGCGGTGGCCGGCGCCGTGGCGCTCGTCGCCGCCGGACTGGTTTCGCTGAGCAGCGCCTGGCACGGCGTCGAGCGGGGCACGGATGTCTACCTGTTCCTGACCGGCATGATGCTGCTCGCCGAGGTGGCCCGCGGCGAAGGGCTGTTCGACTGGCTGGCGGCACGCGCCGCGCGGCTGGCGGCGGGATCGGCGGCCCGGCTGTTCGCGCTGGTCTACGCCGTGGGCACCCTGGTGACGATCTTCCTGTCCAACGACGCCACCGCGGTGGTGCTCACCCCGGCCGTGGCAGCCGTGACGCGTGCCGCACAGGCGGAGGAGCCGCTGCCCTACCTGCTGATCTGCGCCTTCATCGCCAACGCCGCCTCGTTCGTGCTGCCGATCAGCAATCCGGCCAATCTGGTCATCTACGGCAGCCACATGCCACCGCTGCTGCACTGGCTGCCGCGCTACGGGCTGCCGTCGCTGGCCTCGATCACCGTCACCTTCCTTGTGCTGCGCGCCACGCAGCGCAGCGCCCTGCGCCAGCCGATCGCCGCCACTGTCGAGGTGCGCCGGCTCGGGGCCGGCGGACTGGTCGCGGCCGCCGGCATCGGCCTGACCGCGCTCGCCCTGATGGCGGCCTCGGCACTCGGCTGGCGGCTCGGCCTGCCCACCTGCCTGGCCGGGCTGCTGACCCTGCTGGTCGTGCTGGCGGTCAGCCGCGCGCGTCCCTGGCCGCTGCTGCGCGACATCTCGTGGGGCGTGCTGCCGCTGGTCGCCGGGCTGTTCGTGCTGGTCGAGGCGCTCGACGAGACCGGCCTGATCGGCATGCTGGCCGATCTCCTGCGCCGGGCGGCGTCACGATCGGTCCCCGGGACCGCCTGGGCGAGCGGTGTCCTGCTGGCGTTCGGCTGCAACCTGGTCAACAACCTGCCCGCCGGGCTGGTGGCCGGAACCGCCGTGCAGGCGGCGCACAGCCCGGCGCAGGTGACGGGTGCCGTGCTGATCGGCGTCGATCTCGGCCCCAACCTGTCGGTGACCGGGTCGCTCGCCACCATCCTGTGGCTGAACGGCCTGCGCCGCGAAGGTGTGTCGGTCAGCGCCGGCACGTTCCTCAGGATCGGCGCGCTGGTCATGCCGCCGGCGCTGGTCGTCTCCCTGGCCGCTCTCGTCCTGTTCGGCTGACGCGCGGCGGCGCGCGGGCCTGCTTGGAGATGTCGATGAACGCGTTGTGGGTTTATCCGCTGATCATGGTCGCCGGCGCGCTGCAGGCCTGGGGGCCGCCGATGAACGGCGCCCTGCGCCAGGCGCTGAGCAACCCGTGGCTGGCCAGCCTCGTGTCGTTCCTGCCGATCATCGCCCTGCTCGGCGTGGTGATGTTCTGCCTGCCGCGCCCGCTGCCGACGGCCGCCGGGGTTGCCGCGATGCCCTGGTGGGCGCCGCTGGGCGGCATCGCCGGCGCCTTCGCGGTGATCACCGGCCTGTTGTTCGTCGACAAGGTGGGAGCCGGCGCCTTCGCCGGGCTCACCATCACCGCCAACATCCTGATGTCGCTGGCCATCGACAAGTTCGGCCTGCTGCACATGCCGCAGCATGCCCTCACACCCGGCCGGATGGCCGGTGCGGTGCTGATGATCGCCGGAGTGGCTCTCGTCGCCCGGTTCTAGAGCCCGGTTCTAGAGCCCGGTTCTAGGGCCCGGTTCTAGGGCCGGGGGCTAGCCCCGCGGCCCGTTCCCCCCGACCTGCGCCCTGCTCCTTGCGGGCAGGCCTGCCTCATTGGTGCGGTGGCCGGCGGCGGATGCCGGGCAGGCCGGCCAGACGGGGCGGGCGGCTGCTTTCCACCACGCGGTCGCGGCCGCCGCGCTTGGCATGATACAGCGCGTCGTCGGCGCGCCCGATGAGCGACTCCCAATCGTCGCCCGCCACCGCCCAGGCCAGTCCGATCGAGCAGGTGACGCGGATCCCGACGGCGCCGGCCTTGAACGTGTCGTGCCTGATCGCGAGGTGCAGGTCGAGGATCCGCTCCGCGCCGCGGCCGTCGCTGTCGTCGAGGACCAGCAGGATCTCCTCGCCGCCATAGCGGCCGGCGAACTCGCCCTCTCCCACCGCGCGGGTGACGATGCGGCCCATCGAGCGCAGCACGTCGTCGCCGGCCAGGTGACCGTGATCGTCGTTGATGCGCTTGAAATGGTCGATGTCGATCAGGGCGACGATGACCTCGTCGCGGAGCTGCTCGCGCGCCAGCTTGGCGGCGAGTTGCCGCTCGATTTCCGAGCGGTTGAGCAGGCCGGTGAGCCGGTCGTGACTGGCCTGGTAGCGCAGCTCGGCCTGGGCCATGCGCATCTCCGCGGTGGCGGCGGCGACATGACGCTCGAGCTCGTGTTGCCGGGCGAGCAGCGCCCGCAAGCGCAGCCGGACGACGACATAGACCAGGCCGATGCCGAGCAGCGCCCAGATCCCCTCCGCCCACCATTGCCGCCACCACGGATAGGCCATGTCGATGGAGAGCTGCGCCGAGCGCGACCATTGATGGGCGAGCTCGTCATAGGCGCGCACGGTCAGCACATGCTTGCCGGGCGGAATGAACGGGTAGCGGACGGTGCCCGAGCTGCTGTCGGCAAAGCCGTCGTCGACTCCGGACAGACGGTAGCGGAAGAAGACCGAGCCGTGTGCCGGGTGGCCCGGCGTGCTGAACTGCAGCGACAGCGCCGCGGTCGAGAAGGGGATCTGCTCTCCCCTGAGTGGCGCGCCGTCCAGCCGCGCGTCGCTGATGGCAACCTTGAGCGTCCGGTTCGCAAATAGCCACGCCGGATCAAGCAGGTGCGAAACGCCCTGGCTGGTTACAATCCAGACCGAGCCGTCCGGGTCTTCGCGCAGGCCACCCTCGTCGACGTCGTCTGAGATCAGCCCTTCCTCGTTATCGACCGAAACCCATCTGTCGCCGTTATAGATGGATACGCCGAGTGCCGTGCCCACCCAGACCCAGCCGCGGTGGTCGATCATCAGCGCGGCGATGGTGTTGGTTCGGATGTCGCTCACCGGGATGGCATCGACGCGGCTGATCATGTCGTTGGACACCGAGAGCTTGAACAGTCCTCCCGCCCCGCCGACCCAGATGGAGCCGTCCGCTGCAAGGGCCAGAGCATCCGGATCAAAGCCGGCCTCCGGCCAAGGACCGGTGACCGGGCGATCCGCCCCGTTGCTGTACCTGTGCCGCAGTCGTCCGAGCGACAGGTAGTAGACGCCCCCGTGCCGATCGAGAGCCACGTCGCGGACCCGCTCCCCGGGGTCACTGTCTGCAACGTGCAATGACCCCGGGCTTGCGTCGTCGGCTTCGAAGAGGCCGGTTTCCGTGCCGATCCACACGTGGCCCGCGCCATCGATGCGGATGACATCGACCGACGGGACGTGCGCGACGACGACGTGGCCGGTGCGCGGGTCTATGACCCTGAGGCCTTCCGCACCGTATGAGCTCCAGAGTCGTCCGTCCGGTGCGGCCGCCAGGGCGAAGGAGGTTCCGGGGAAGTCTGTCCCCAGGTGGAGCGACGTCGCTCCCTGCTTGATCTCGCGGACGCCGGTGTCGCTGGACAGCCAGACCTGGTCGGAAGTCCGCGCCGTCTGCCAGGGGATCCCTTCGGAACCATCCTCGCTCCGACTGAGGCTCTCCCAATGGCTGTAGCCAACCCAGCGAACAAGCCCGCGGCCAAACACCTGGAGCCAGAGCTGCCCTGCGGTGTCGCTGATCGCCGCCATGATGTTGCCGCTCGGCGCGCCCTCCGCTGTGGTCATCTCGTGCCAGCCATCGGGCTGAAGCACGACGATGCCGTGGTTGGCCTGGGTGATGAGGCCGCCATCGGGAGTGCGGAACAGGCCCAGATGTGTCGGGTAGCTCGAGTAGCGTCCGTCCTGATCGGAAAGGTCGGTCACTGACCAGCGATTGCTCGCCGGATCGAAGGTTGCGACGGACAGCAGCGAGCGCGCGAGCACAGTGCCGTTGAAGCCCGCCACCACGTCGAACCACGGTCCGCCGGTCAGCCCGTCCGCAGCCGCGAAGCAGCGGGTGGCACCCGGATCTGCCAAACAGACCCGGTCGTCAGCGAAGCTTTCCCAGAGATGTCCGTCGACGCCGAACAGCGAAGTCGCCCCCTTGAGCAGCTCGCGCTCGGCCGGGCTATAGCCGAGAGGCCTCACGTAGGGTGCGGCGGGTTTGGCGCCGGCAAGCGCTTCGGGGAGCGTGATGCGCAGCGCGCCGTTTTCGGTCAGCAGCGCAAACCCGTCCTGCCACGCCACCAGACGGTGCGGACGCGGCACGAAAAAAGGCTTGCCGCCTAGCGCGACACGCTGGAACTGAAGCGAACTCGGCGGATGGCCGGGGTCGAGGGCGCGGTCGGAGACGAACACGGCATCGGGATAGCCAATGGCGACGCGCCCGGAAGACCCGACCGCGACATTGAACACGACACCACCCTCGCGCAGACCTTGCGCCGGGCCCAGGTTGTCGAACCGCCGCCCATCATAGGTGAACAGCCCATGCTCGCTGCAGATGAGCATGTAGCCGGCGCTGTCCTGTTCCATGCAGGCGCCGCCGAGGCTGGTGAGACCGTCGCTCGCGTTCAGGGTCCGGAAGCTTGCCCGGTCCGCGCGGGCGGAACTGGCGGTGACGGCGATTACGAGGGTTAGGACGCTGATCAGCAGACGCAGCTTGAGCCGAGGCAGGGTGATCGATCCGAGACGACGTGCGAACAGGTCGACTGCCATTGACACGTCCCGGAGGCTTGAGGACGCCGTTCCTGATCAGGGCCAGCTTCCAACCGGAAGATTAAAGGAGGTTTGTGCCCTGTGATCAAGAAACATAGTGGACGAAGGTAAACGCAGTCTCAAAAACCGGACCTTGCGTTACGTCGCCGGTCACGTCCCGTGAGTTGTTGTAACAGGCTTCTTTGCGGGACGTGAGGCGAAGGAGGTCGCGTCAACTATAGGCGCTTCATGCCGCCATCTCACGGGTAGTAGTGCAGCACCTTGGAAGCGACACGGGCGTAGGCAATTTTGGTTACCAGGCCGTTTTGGTCCGGGCTCTGGTGCGTGGCGACTTCAGCCTGGGCACGGCTGGCGGGCTGGTGCGCCGGCACCGACATCAGGGCGAGGACCATGGCAGCGGAAGCCGGAGCGGAGAGGAAGGGGCTGGCGCGGAGCAGACGACGGATCATGTGGGGTCTCCATGTTCGCGTCCCGGAGCGGGAAGCGCGGCCCGGTTGGGCGTTGACAAGAACATAGGGACATAGACCCACAGTAATCAATGTATAAAATGGTAGACTAGCAATAAAAGCAAGATTAGGACAAATAAACACCGACATCCTTTCAAGTAGTTTCAAAGAAAAGCTCTTTCAAGCATTCTTATTCCACACCATTGGTACTGGACCGTTCTGGGTTTGGTCTGCCACGTATCGCTTAGAGAACAAGCTAGCCGAACTGGTGCTGTTCTCCGGGGCGTGGCCATCGTGCACCGGAGCAACCAAGCGCTATCATGACCCAGAGAGCGCAGGGCGACGGAAAGAAAAAGCGCGGGCGATTCATCAACCGTCGGCACGGGGATCGCCCGGCCAGGTCGCCGGCTGCGCGGCCGCGGGAGGTGCGGCATGTAGGGATCCGGATGCCCCCAGGGCCCGGTCAGCCAGGTGGCCGCCGGCCCCGGGGCGCGGCGGGCGACGCGGACGATCGGCCCGGTCCGGGCGGCCGATCGCCGGCCACGATCCGCGCGGGCCGGGACAGGCGCTGCACCCGGTTGCACGGCCGCGTCGCACTGTGATTAAGGCCTTGCTCCCGGCGCAGCTCTGCGCCGGATGGTCAGGGCGTCGTGGCGGTGCGTGCTGGCCGGCGCGGCCCGGGCCGCGGCAGAACGTCAGTCGCCGCGCAACAAGGCCTCCAGCCCGTCGAGGCCGCGCTGGAAAACGTCATCATGGATCATCGGCACCAGCCGCCGGTCGTCCTCGGCACTGGCCTCCCAGTCGGCGGTCCAGACGGCGAAGCAACGATCGCCCTGGCTGATCGCGTGCAGCCGGACGCCGGCATGGTAGTTGGACACCGGCAGGGCGCTGGCGAGGATCCGGTAGCGCATCGCGTGCTCGCTGTCCGACAGCAGGGTCAGCTGCTCGCGCACCTCGTCCCCGCCCAGGCGGAAGCTGCGTATGCCGGACACCACGTCGCTGCGCACCCCGTCCAGCATCTGCATGTCGGTGATCTGCGGGTGCCAGTGCTGCATGCTGGTGAAGTCCCGGATCTGGGCCCAGACGGCGGCGAGCGGCGCGTCGAGCACGCTTGCGCAGAACACCTTGGCAGGACGCAGACCTTGCCAGCGTTGCGCCCCCGCCGGCGGCTGGAGCGAGGGCGCACGGTCGGCCAGCGACTGCAGGCCGGTCGCGAACACGTCGCGCGAGATGATCTGGCTGAAGGTGCCGGCCTGGCCGGGCGGTTCGTCGAAGCTCGCCCACCAGCGCGCGAAGGTCCGCTCGCCCCTGGTGACCGGGATCAGCTGGAAAGAGGCCTGGTAGTTCTCGACCGGAAAGGCCGGCGTCTCGAAATTATAGGAGAAGCGGTAGCGGCTGTCGTCGAGCAGCAGCAGCCGCTCGCGCGCCGTCCCTCCGCCGTGCAGCTGCAGCGAGCGGATGCAGCCGACCCTGTCCGGCGCCTCTCCCGCCTCGATGTCGCTGCTCTGGATCGCGGGGTGCCAGCGCGCCAGGGCGCCGAAATCACGCACCTCCGCCCAGACCGCCTCGACGGGCGCCTCGATGATCGTGCTGGCGAATGCCTCAGCCATGATTGCTACCTTCCGGTTGTTGTTGCCGATGCGCCGCTGTTGCTGCGCGCGTGCTGGCGTCGTCGCACGGCAGGATTCGGTCGCTGCGCGATGCGGCGCCACCTGGTGGTGACGTGGCAGTGTGCTCGGCCGGGCGCTTGGCGGGCCGCCACGCCAGGGCGCCGCGCTCCAGTGGCGAGGCCTGGGCGGCCAAGGCCTGGGCGGCCAAGGCCTGAGCGACCAGCGACCGGGCGGCAAGGGCCTGGGCAGCCGACAGCCGGACGGGGTCCCCGTGCGCGCATCCGGGGTCTGCCGGGCTGCCGCCAGGGCCGCCAGGCCACTGCGGTGGCGGCCGAACGCAGGTGCCGGCGGCGCGACGGCCGGCTTGGCAGCGGGCGCGGCGCGGCAGACTGACCAACGCACGTGCGACGGGTGTGCAGCCGCCCTGCGAGCATCCCTGCTCCTTTGCCGCGTCCCACCGACCGCGACATCTTGTTCTTGCCGACGACGTCTGCCGTGGGAACGAAGGAGTCACGTCGCGGCGGCGCGTCGTCACAACGCGTCTCGCGGCCTGCGGTTACTCCGCGCCGAGGCTTGTGGAAATCCAAATGCCGGTGGAGATCCGAGACGCGGGGAGCGGTCTCCGCTGCCGTGCCGCTCGCCCGTTCCGGCCGGCCCTGTGCAAGGTTGGCTTCTGTGCCGTGCCGGGCGCCGTGCCAGACCGGGCGCCGTGCCAGACCGGGCGCCGTGCCAGACCGGGCGCCGTGCCAGACTAGGCGCTGTTTCAGACCAAGCGCCGTTTCAGACCAGGTGCTGCGGCGGGCCAGAATGCCGCGCCGGGGCCCGGGGGAGGGGTCAGCGATGTCCCGCTAGACCGCCATGTCGCCCTCCGGCCGGCCGAGCAGTGCCGCCCCGTCCGACAGGGCGAGCCGTGCGGCCTTGCCTGCGGCGACCGGCGGGGTCGCGTCCTGGCCCGTCGTCTGGCTGATCCGGCCGAACAGGATGATGGCGACGCAGCCCGGCTCGTTGTTCTCGAAGGCGAGGGCGAACCCGTGCAGGGTGACGATGGCATCGACCAGGCTGAGCCCGAGTCCGGCGCCCGGGGTGCGGCTGGTCCAGGCGGCGCGGTAGAAGCGTTGCACGACCCGGTCGCGATCGAAGCCGCTCAGGCCCGGGCCGCGATCCGCGACCGACAGGCGGACGAGACCCTGGCTGTCCTGGGACAGGCAGACCACAACGCTGCCACCCGCCGGCGAGAACTTGATCGCATTGTCGACCAGGTTGGAGACCGCCTCCATCAGCAGGTCGGGGTCGCCGAGGACCCGGGGGTCGGCGTGGCGGACGTACTCCAGCGTGATGCCGCGCTCCTCGGCCGTCGCCGCGTAGAGATCGACCGCGTCCTGCACCAGGGTGGACAGCGACAGCATGCGGAAGGCGGACACGCGGGCCGAGAATTCGATCTCGCGGATGCGCAGCATGGCGCTGATCACGTCGAGCGCCTGGTCGGTCTCGCGGATCGCCCGCTCCGCCACGTCATGCAGGCTGGCCGCGTCGGGAATGCCGTTGGCCATGCGTTCCAGGCTGGCGCGCAGCCGGGTGAGGGGGGTGCGGAGCTGGTGGGCGACGTCGTCGCCGACGCCGCGCACCTCGGCCATCAGGGTCTCGATGCGGTCGAGCATGGTGTTGACGCTGGCGCACAGCCGGCTGAAGCGGTCGCGTCCGCGCATCACCGGCAGGCGCTCGTGCAGGTGCCCGGCCATCACGCGCTGCATGACCGCCTCGACCTGCTGGAGCTGGCGCTGGGCGCGGTCGCTCAACAGCAGCCCGCCGCACAGTGCCACGAGCACCGCCGGCAGGCTCGCGCCGAGGATCGCGCGCAGCACCAGGTTGCGCAGGGCGTCAAGCTCGTCGAGATCCTCGCCGAGGATCAGCGTGTCGCCATTCGCCAGCCGGCACCTGGTTGCCATGATCGCATTGGTGGCGCGGGCGCCGGAGCCGAGGCCGGATCGGGCGTCCGCGCCGGCGGTGATCGTGATCCGCCGCGCGCGGTTGCCCGAAGGCAGCTCGGGCAGGCTGAGGAGGTTGCCCAGCACCTTGTGGCCCGAGGCCGCGAACAGCCCGACATAGCCCGTGCGGTGCAGGTCGCCATTCATGCGGTCATTGACCGCGTCGAGCACCGAGCTTGCCGTGCGCTGCGACAGCGTCGTGCAGTCCTGCTCGAGGCTGTGCCGGATGCTGCGTGTCTTGTACTGGGCGGTGCCCACCCAGAGCAGGCCGGAGACCACGATGCTCTGCAGCAGCAGGGCGACCCCGACACCGGCCGCCCAGCGTATGGAGGTGGAGCCGGGCACCCTCACCGCCAGGCTGGTGGAGGGGAGCGGCGGCGAGCCGCGCGCCCGGGTCGCGGGGTGTGCGACAGGCGGGGCATGGCCTAGCGCTGCAGCACGAGGCGGTAGCCGTTGCCGCGCACGCTGCGCAGCAGCGGTGTCTCGTCCTGGAGGTCGATCTTGCGACGCAGCTTGCTCATCAGCACGTCGACCACATTGCTGCGCGGCTCGAAGCGGTAGCCCCAGACATCGGCCAGCAGCATGGAGCGCGTCACCACCGCACCGGGCTGGCGGGCGAAATAGGCCAGCACGTCGAACTCGCGCGGCAGCAGGTTCAGCGGGCGCCCGTTGCGCGATCCGTGCTTGGCCAGCAGGTCGAGGGTCAGCGGCCCGGCATGGATCACCGACTCGCGCGGGTCGAACGGCCGGCGCAGCAGCGCCTCGACCCGGGCCACCAGCTCGAGCAGGGCGAACGGCTTGACCAGGTAGTCGTCGCCACCGGCACGCAGCCCGTCGACCCGGTCGTTGAGCGCGCTGAGCGCGCTGAGGATCAGGGCGGGCGTGCGGTCCCCCTGGATGCGCAGGGTCTCGATGACATCGAGGCCGGTGCCCTGCGGCAGCATGCGGTCGACGATCATCAGATGCGGCGGGTCGCGGGTGGCTTCGGCCAGCCCCTCGGCAGCGGAGATCACGTGGGTAACGCTGTGGCCGCATCGCTCGAGCTCGAGCCGGATCTCCGCCGCCGTTCCATCGTCATCTTCGATCAGCAGGATTTTGGCCATGACAGGATGGGGTAGCTCAGCGGCTCGCGGTGCGAAACGCTGCGACCCTGCGCGGCTGGCGCCGGCTCGGCAAGCCCTGTTCGCCGGGGCGGCATACTCCTTTGGGTTTGCCCGTCCGGCTTAGTCTCCCTGTCCGGTAGCAGTGCCCGCTCGCACAGCATGGCGCGCAGGCAGTTGAGAAGGACGGCATAATCCATCAGCACGCCGGCGTGACGATCCAGCATCGCCTCGAGCGCGCCGCTGTCGTCGCCGGGTGGCGCGGCCGGGATCTGGGCCGCGGAGCACCGCACACGCTCCGCCTGCCCGTGAAGGAGGGCGAGCGCGGTTGTCCATCGATCACCGAACGAGCACGAACCCGCCGCCATGAACCCGGCTCCGAGGTGAAGGAAAGAGCAAGTAGTAATCCTCCCAACCGGCGAGAAGCGCAAGCAACAGATCAGTCTCCAGCCTGTCCGAGCGAAGATCATCCAATTGCCGCCACCAGAATCATGAAAACCGGACCAGTGAATGAAGGCGCCTTCATTTTGAACGACCAGAAGGACAGCTGCCATGTGCGGGCGAGCGTCATCGGCGGACGAGGCGCGAGCTGCGCGGAGCGCGGGCAGCGGTTGTTGCGCCATTCCGCTGGCCCGATCTGCAGTGGCCCGTTCTGCACCCGCCTGATCTGCACCGGCCCGCTCTGCTAGGGTCCGGTCCGCAACCGCTCGGTCTGCGTTGGCCGGGTTGCGAGATGGCGTTCGCAACGACCCGGACCGCGACGACCCGGATCGCAACAAACCGGCTTGCACCGCCTCCAAGCCCAGGCTCGAACTCTCCGCAGGCCGGCCGTGAACGAAGCGGCCCGGGGTCGGCGCAGCGCGCCCCGCATGGGCCGCGTCAGGTCGGCGCGGGCGCGCGAGCTGGGCTGCGGGACGGCAACTGTTCCCGCCCCGCCGGCTGCGCGCGGGAGATCTAGGGCTCGTGCTTGATCGGCGGCAACAGCCCGTAGCGGTGCAGCTTGCGGTACAGCGTGTTGCGGCTGATGCCGAGTGCCGCCGCGGTGGAGGTGATGCGCCAATGCTGGCGCTCGAGCTCGCTCAGGATCTGCGCATGCTCGGCCGGGTTGGCCCCCTCGCCGTCGGCGCTCGGCGCGCGGGGCTCGACCCTGGCGCCGCGGGTGACGGCACCCGGCAGGTGGACCAGCTCGACGGGGCCGTCATCGGCAAAGGCGATCGCCGTGCGCAGGGCGTTGCGCAGCTCGCGGATATTGCCCGGCCAGTTGTAGGACAGCAGCACCTGCTTGGTGTCGGGGCTGATCTCGATTGGCACGCCGCCGTTCTCGCGTCGCGCGACCCGCTCGATCAGCGCGCTGCGGTCGGCGCGGGCGCGCAGCGCGGGCAGGGTGAGGGCCACGCCGTTGAGGCGGTAGAACAGGTCCATGCGGAACTGTCCGCTCTCGACCATCGCCTCGAGATCCTTGTTGGTGGCGCTGATCACCCGGATGTCGACGGCGACCGGGGTGCTGGTGCCGAGCGGGACGACCTCCTTCTCCTCCAGCAGGCGCAGCAGGCGCGCCTGGATGGTCAGCGGCATGTCGCCGATCTCGTCGAGGAACAGCGTGCCGTGGTTGGCGGCCAGCGCCTTGCCACGCGCGCCGCCGCTGCGCGCGCCGGTGAAGGCGCCGGCCTCGTAGCCGAACAGCTCGCTCTCGATGAGCGATTCCGGGATCGCGGCGCAGCTCATCACGACGAACGGCTTGTCGCGCCGTTCGCTGGCCGCGTGGATGGCGCGCGCGAACGTATCCTTGCCGGTGCCGGTCTCGCCGAGCAGCAGCAGATGGATGTCGCGGTCCATGACATGTTCGGCCCGCCAGACGTTGCGCAGCATGACCGGATCCTCGCCGGCCAGGGCATAGAGCGAGGCGCTTTGCGGCCTGTCCTGGACCCGGGCCGCCTTGGGGCTGCGGTCGCCAAGCGCCCTGCGCCCGGCCGGGCGGGCTTCGCGGCGGCGGGGCGGCCGCAGGCTGGCGAAGGCATGGCCGTTGCCGTAGCCGACCGGCCAGGCCTGCATCGGCATCGTCTGGGCGTGCTCGAACAGCCGGTCGAGGCTCACATCGAACAGGTCGGCAGCACTGCGCCCGACCAGGGCCGCGCGGCTGCTGTAGCCGAGCCGGTTCGGCAGGCTGCCGTCGACCGCCAGGATCCGGCCATCCTCGCCGATCGCGGCCAGCGAGCCGTACGGCAGGCCGATGAACTCCGGGTGCTCGTGGATGTGCATGACCAGCGCATCGGCGTGCTGCTGGGTGAAATGGAGCTGCTCGATGATCCGCGCCGACAAGGACACCAGCGTGCCGGTCATCACCTGGCCCTGCCGGCTGTCGTGGCAATCGAAGAAGGAGATGTCGAGCGCGCCGAGCAGGCCGCCATCCGCGCCCCAGATCGGCGCGGCGGAGCAGCTCATGGTGCGGTTGCAGCGGAAGAAATGTTCCTCGCGGTGGATCAGCCGCGCACGACCGTCATGCACGCAGGTTCCCGGGCCGTTGGAGCCGGCATGCGCCTCGTCCCAGACGAAGCCGGGACGCATGTCGCACTCGGCCGCATAGGCCTCCATGGTCGGGTCGCTCAGGGTTTCGAGCACCGTCGCCCGCTCGTCGACCAGCATCAGGGCGAAGCGCGGGGTGCTCAGCCGTGGCTGGACGATCTGCTGGCTGATCTGGTCCTGGAGGCGGCGCATTTCGGCGCGTCCGACACGTTGGAACAGCGAGAGCGCCTCGCGTCTATGCTGCAGCGCAACATCACCGATATGTTCCGCACGCGGTTTGGAGTGCGGGTCGAGCCTGTACTGTTCGACGCACCGGCGCCATGCCGCGTCGATATAGGCCTCGCGATCGCGTGAGACCTCGCCCGCGCCGACAGTCAACAGCTCTCCTCCGCGCCGATCTTGCTGGCGGAGGCTCGCCTCCCGCGACCGGACCATTTGTTGCGCTCGTCTTGGAACACCTGACGCCGGCGGAACGTAGCATCAGGTCGGAGGGGCGTCGAGTGGCGCGGCGCGGAGGCCTGCGACACTCTGCGCCGCCGTCGGTACGAAGTGTCACGCCGACCGTGACACAGGCGAGCCGCCCGACCGCTCCGATGCTTGTTTTTCCTGCTTTTCGGCTATGCTCGGCGCTGGCACGTTCATTGCTGTCAGGCTAGCGTCCGGTTGCCGCCTACGCGCCGGTGCGGCCAACCATGAAAACGGGACGGCTGCCATGTGCGGCGGTGTGCCGCACCAAGCTGGAGGAACGTATGAAGAAATGGGAATCCAGGACTGCTTGTAGCTCGCTTGGGCTCGTCGCCGCCGGCCTGATCGGCGCGGTCGCGACAGCGCCCTATGGGCACGCGCAGTCCTCCTCACTGCTCAGTATGCAGAAGGACGCGAACCAGTGGGTCATACCCACCGGCGACTACGCCAACTGGCGCTACAGCACTCTCAAGCAGATCAACACCAGCAACGCCCGGCACATGAGCGTGGCCTGGACCATGTCGACGGGGACGCTGCGCGGCCTTGAGGGGCAGCCGATCGTCGTCGGCAACATGATGTATCTCGAGACCTCCTATCCGAACTACATATACGCCATCGATCTCGACCATCCCGACCAGATCGCCTGGAAGTTCACCCCGCCACCCGACGAGAACGCGCCGCCGGTCGCCTGTTGCGACGTCGTCAACCGCGGCCCGGCCTATGCGGATGGCAAGGTGTTCGCCAACGCGCTCGACGGCACCCTGTTCGCGCTCGATGCCAAGACCGGCGACGTGAAATGGACGGCCAAGAACGCCGATCCGACCCAGGGACAGACGGTCACCGACGCGCCGATGGTGGTCAAGGACAAGGTCATCGTCGGCGTCTCCGGCGGCGAGTACGGCGTGCGCGGCTATATCAGCGCCTACAACGTCAGCGACGGAAAGATGACGTGGCGCGCCTACAGCGAAGGGCCGGATTCGGACCTCAAGTTCGATCCGGAGAAGACCATCGACGGCGCCACGCAGCAGCCGGTGGGTGCTGACTCCAGCCCGAAGACCTGGCAGGGCGATCAGTGGAAGTTCGGCGGCGGCACCACCTGGGGCTGGTACTCCTACGATCCGAAGCTCAACCTGATCTATTACGGGAGCGGCAATCCGGGGACCTGGAACCCCAGCCAGCGCCCGGGCAAGAACCGCTGGTCGATGACCGTCTTCGCACGCGACGCGGACACCGGCGAGGCGAAGTGGGTCTACCAGATGACCCCGCACGACGGCTGGGACTATGACGGCGTCAACGAGATGGTGCTCGTCAACGAGATGGTCGACGGCAAGGAAGTCCCCTCGCTGGTCCATTTCGACCGCAACGGCTTCTCCTACGTGCTCAACCGCGAAACCGGCAAGCCGCTGGCCATCCATAAATACGACCCCTCGGTGAACTGGGCGACCGGGATCGACCCGAAGACCTATGAGCCGATCGTCGACCCGGCCAAGATGACGGAAGCCGACAAGAACGTCAGCAACATCTGCCCGTCCTCGCAGGGCGACAAGGATGAGCAGCCGGTCTCCTACGACCCGCAGACCAAGCTGTTCTACGCGCCGTTGAACCACCTGTGCATGAGCTACCAGGCGTTCAACGTCAAATACATGGCCGGCTTCCCGTTCGTGGGTGCGCTGGTCAACATGATCCCCGGCCCGGGCGGCTATCGCGGCCGGTTCATCGCGTATGATCCGATGACTGGCAAGGCGAAGTGGGAAATCCACGACATCTTCCAGGATTGGGGCGGCGCGCTGACCACGGCTGGCGGCATCGCCTTCTACGGCACGCTGACCGGCGATCTCCGTGCGGTGGACATCAAGAGCGGCAAGATCCTCTACTCGTTCAAGACGCCGTCCGGCATCATCGGCAACCCGATCACCTTCATGCATAACGGCCGCCAGTATGTGGCGGTGATGAGCGGCGTCGGTGGCTGGGCGGCGATCGGCATGACCAACAACCTGCACAAGGGGTCCGAGGGCCTCGGCGCGGTCGGACTGAACGCAACGCTGACCAACTACACGAACCTGGGCGGTAGCCTGGTCGTCTTCTCGCTGCCGACGAAGGTCGCGAGCGCAAACTGACCACTCTGTGCGCGGGCCCGTCTGTCGATCCCGGGCGGACGGGCCCGGTTTTTTTTAGGACTGTTCCGCGGCCGCCGCTCGGCGCCCGCAACAGCCAGCTCCAGATGGATAAGGGGCGCGGCCTATGTCGAAGACCAATCATTCCACCGTCATGATCGCAGGATTGGGCGGCTTTCTCCTCGCAGCGCTCGCTCTGGCGCCGAGCAACGCCGCCGCCGCGACGGCGGAGCCGAACGCCAGTGCGTTGCGGGTCTGCGCTGATCCCGACTACCTGCCGTTCTCCAACCGCAGCGGGCAGGGTTTCGAGAACAAGGTGGCGGAGGTGCTGGCACACAGCATGGGCCGCCCGATCGAGTATCATTGGGCCAGCACCCGGGTCCGCGGCGGCTTCTCGAACTTCCTTGCCGATACGCTCGATGCCGGTAAGTGCGATCTGGTGATGGACCTGCCCTACGGCGACAACGAGGAGGGCTACACCCAGCCGTACTACACGTCCTCCTATGTCTTCATCCAGCGCAAGGACAATAACGGCCTCATCACCTCGATGAGTTCTCCGGACCTGCACGGCATGAAGATCGGCTACGAGGAGGATACGACTCCCGAGATGGCGCTGAAGATGTTCAACCTGACCGGCAACGTCATGACCTTCAACGTCGCCGAGCGTCCCGGCGAGTCTCCGGAGCAGTTCCTGCAGGCGGTGCAGAGCGGAAAAATCGACGTCGCGATCACCTGGGAACCGGCGGTCGGCTATTACCTCAAGAACTATCCCGACCTGAAGGTGCACGCGGTCCCGTCGGAGCAGTACGGCCCGGGCCTGCCGCAGGTGGGCTACACCTATCAAATGGCGATCGGCGTGCGGCCGAAGGACGAGGCGCTCAAGGAGGCGCTCGACAAGGCGCTCGACGCGGACAAGCAGCAGATCGCGTCCGTCCTCACCGACTACAACGTGAAGCTCTACAAATCCGCCGAGCAGTTCACCACCCAGTAATCCCGACAAAGTCCTAGTGAGAGCGTTCCATATGACGAGATCCTTTCGCGACCGTCCGGTTGCCAAGCCTGCTGCAGCCTTCCTGGCGCTTGCCGTGACGATCGGCCTCGGCGCGACCGCCTTTGCCGAAGATGCGGCGTCTCCCGGCGAAGCGGCCGCGAAAAGCAGCGACTGCTTCTCGTGCCATGCCGTCAACAGCAAGGTCGTGGGCCCCGCCTTCGTCGACGTGGCGAAGAAATTCGACGGCCAGAGCGGCGCGCAGACGGAGCTCGTAAATGCCATCAAGAACGGCCATGTCGGCACCTGGGGCAACGTTCCGATGCCCGCACATCCGCAGCTGAGCGACCAGCAGCTCAAGGACATCGTGACCTGGGTCCTGTCGCTCAAGCCGCAGCAGCAGAGCTCGGCCGCATCTCCCGCCCAGACCTACAGCTACACGGTGAACGGGCAGACGGTGAAGACCGACTTCCCGATCTTCCAGCAGGGCACCAAGAAAGTGACCCCGGCCGTGTTCCGCGGCTACGAGATGTTCAACTCGTACTGCTTCCGCTGTCACGGCGAGGACGCGCTCGGCGGGTCCTATGCCCCCAACCTGCGCGCCTCGCTGTCGAACGGCATGGACGAGCAGGGTTTCACCTCCGTCGCAATGACCGGCCGCAAGGACAAGGGCATGCCGGCCTGGGCTGGCTTCTTCACGCCGGACGATATCAGGGCGATCTACGAATACACCAAGGCCCGCAGCGTCGGTGCGATCGGCACGGGCACGCCTGCGCAATAGCGGCTGCGGCGCCGCTGTTGATGCACGAAGGTCGATGCGCAGCACTGGATGTTCGGCTCTCGATGCTCGGCGGGCAGCTTAACAATCAACAAGGTAGGACGACCCATGGACATGACCGTTCCTCTCCATCCCGCCATTGATCATGGGATCAAGGCCGGCAGCGACAGCTTCAAGGGCGGCACGCTTCATTGCCACTGCGCTGCCGACCAGGTCGTCGTCGAGGTGGGTGCGCAGACCCTGCACAACCATGCCTGTGGCTGCACCAAGTGCTGGAAGCCGGAAGGCGCCAGGTTCGCGGTGATCGCCGTCGTGCCGCGCGACGCGGTGCGGGTGGTGGCGCACGAGGAGAAGCTCAAGGTGGTCGATCCCAAGGCCACCATCCAGCGCCATGCCTGCACCGGTTGCGGCGTGCACATGTTCGGCCGCATCGAGAACACCAACCACCCGTTCTACGGCCTGGACTTCGTGCACACTGAGCTGTCCGACGAGGAAGGCTGGTCCGCACCCGGCTTCGCCGCCTTCGTGTCGTCGGCGATCGAGGGCGGCACCGACCCGGGTGAGATGGGGGCCATCCGTGCGCGGCTGCGTGAACTCGGCCTCGAACCGTACGACTGCCTGTCGCCGCCGCTGATGGATGCCATCGCGACGCACGCCGCCAAGGCCTCGGGTGCCCTGCCCGCCTGACGGAGGCCACGAAGATGGAGAGCCGGGCGGCTATCGCCTGGCAGCCGGGCAGGCCCCTCGAGCTTGGCATGGTCAGGCTCGAGGGGCCGAAGGCCGGCGAGGTCGTGGTCGAGATCAAGGCCACCGGCATCTGCCATACGGACGACTACACGCTGTCCGGCGCCGATCCGGATGGTTTGTTTCCGTCCATCCTCGGCCACGAAGGAGCGGGCATCGTCGTCGAGGTGGGGCGGGAGGTGTCCGGCCTGAAGCGCGGCGACCACGTCATCCCGCTCTACTTGCCGCAATGCCGCAACTGCCCGTCATGCCGGTCGGGCAAGACCGAGCTGTGCACCACGATCCGGACCAGGCAGGGCCACGGCGTGATGCCGGACGGCACGTCGCGCTTCTCGTGCCGCGGCGAGCCGCTCATGCACTACATGGGCTGTTCGACCTTCGCCAACTACACGGTGCTGCCGGAGCTCGCGCTGGCCAGGGTCCGGGACGACGCACCGTTCGAGAAGATCTGCTTCATCGGCTGCGACGTCACCACCGGGATCGGGGCGGTGGTCAACACCGCCAGGGTCGAAGCCGGCAGCAACGTGGTCGTGTTCGGGTTGGGCGGGATCGGGCTCAACGTCATCCAGGGCGCGCGGCTCGCAGGTGCCGGGATGATCATCGGCGTCGACCACAACACCGCCCGCAAGGCGGTGGCGCAGACACTCGGCATGACGCATTTCGTCAATTCCGCCGAGGTCGGCGACGATCTCGTGCCGTACCTGGTCGGCTTGACCGGCGGCGGCGCCGACTACAGCTTCGAGTGCGTCGGCGACGTCAAGGTGATGCGCCAGGCGCTCGAATGCTGCCATGACGGCTGGGGCGTCTCGGTGATCGTCGGCGTCGCCGGGCCCGGCCAGGAGATCGCGACGCGCCAGTTCGAACGCGTCGCCGGACGGGTGGAAAAAGGCACCGCGTTCGGCACCGCGCACGGACGCACGGATGTGCCGAGGATCGTCGACTGGTACATGGACGGCATGATCAACATCGATGACCTCATCACCCACATCCTGCCTTTCGAGCGGATCAACGAGGGTTTCGAGCTGATGCGCCGCGGGGAAAGCATCCGCAGCGTGGTCGTCTATTGAGTCGAGTGCCGGTGAGGTGAACCCGGCACCCCGGCGCCCACGTGTCGAGCGGCTGACGGGGGCGGCGATGCTGCCCCTGCTGGCGCAACTGGCGCGGCTCAGGATGGGCGTGTTCCGCGACTGGCCCTATCTCTACGCGGGCGACGAGGCCTACGAGCAGGCCTACCTGCAGACCTATGCGCGCAGTCCGCGCGCCATGCTGGCGGTGGTTCGCGACGGCGACGAGATCGTCGGTGCCTCGACCTGCCTGCCGCTCGCCGACGAGACCGCCGAAATCGCCCAGCCGTTCCGCGATCTCGGTCTCGACCCGGCGGCGTGGTTCTATTTCGGCGAGTCGGTGCTGCTGCCCGCCTGGCGCGGGCAGGGTCTGGGGGCCGCGTTCTTCGAGGCGCGCGAGGCGCATGCGCGCGATGACGGGCAGTGCGACTTCGCCGCCTTCTGCTCGGTGCGGCGCGCCGCCGACCATCCCGCCCGTCCCGCCGACTGGGTGCCGCTGGACGGGTTCTGGCGCAGGCGCGGGTTCGTGCCGGCGCGCGGGCTGTCCTGCCGTCTCGCCTGGCGCGAGACCGGTGCGGAGCACGACAGCACCCACACGCTCGATTTCTGGGCCAAGCCCTTGCGGGACAGGCCGCTGCCGCCGATTCTCGCCTGATGAATGCCGCCCGTCCCGTGCGCCTGGGTTTGCTGAGCTGCGGCGTTGCCCGCCTCGCGAGCCTCGAGGCCTATGCGCGCCGCTTCGATGCGCTCGTCGCCGAAGGTGCCGCCGGGGCGGAGCTGCTGCTCATGCCCGAATATGGCTGCATGGAGCTGGCCGGCGCGCTGACCGGGAGCGCCGACGCGCAGGCCGAGTTGCAGGCGGTGTGCGCGCAGGCCGACACGGTGCTCGGCATCATGCGCGACGCGGCGCGACGCCATGCGGTCTGGCTGCAGCCCGGCACGGTGCCGTTCCGCGAGCCGTCCGGCCGGGTGCGCAACCGAGCGCCGCTGATCGCCCCGGACGGCAGCCTCGCCTTCCAGGACAAGCTGGTGATGACCCGCTTCGAGGCCGAGACCTGGGGCGTGGGCGCGGGCGACCCGCCGCTCGTGTTCGAAACCCCGTTCGGCCTGATCGGCATCGCCGTCTGCTACGACAGCGAGTTCCCGACGGTGGTGCGCGCCCAGGTCGAGGCCGGCGCCTGGCTGATCCTGGTGCCGACCTGCACCGACACGATGCATGGCTACAACCGGGTGCGCCTGTCGGCGCGCGCCCGCGCGCTGGAGAACCAGTGCCTGGTCGCGGTGGCGCCCACCGTGGGGGAGGCGCCCTGGCTCGCCACACTCGACGTCAATCACGGCGCCTGCGGGCTCTACGGGCCGGTGGACAGGGGTTTTCCCGAGGACGGCGTGCTCGCCCAGTCCAGGCTCGACGTGCCTGGCTGGCTGTTCGCCACCGCCCAGCCGGCGCCGGTCGAGGCGGTGCGCGAGGGAGGTGCCGTCCGCAACCATCGCGACTGGCCGCGCACTGTGCCGCAGGCTCACATCGTCAGGATCGGACCGCAAGGATGAACAAGGACGCGACCTCGCTGGTGGAGGCCTATTACGACGCCTTCAATCGCGGCGACAAGGCGGGCTTCCTCGCCCTGCTCGACGAGGCGGTGGTGCACGACATCAACCAGGGCGGCCGCGAGACGGGCAAGGAGGCGTTCGCGCGCTTCTTCGACCACATGGCGCGCTGCTACGAGGAGCAGATCCGCGACATCGTGGTCATGGTCGACGAGAGCGGCACGCGGGCGGCGGCCGAGTTCACCGTGCACGGGACCTACAAGCAGACCGACGAGGGACTGCCTCCGGCGAGCGGCCAGCGCTACGTGCTGCCGGCCGGCGCGTTCTTCGAGCTGCGCGGCGGCAAGGTGGCGCGCATTTCCAACACCTACAACCTGCCCGACTGGCTGCGTCAGGTCGGCGCCGGCTGAAGCTGGCCGGTTGCCGATCCGTCCGGTTACCGATTTGCTGAGGGGGAGTGCGTCCGATGAGTCCGGATTTCAGCGTGCGCGGCATGACCGTGCTGATCACCGGCGGCACCGGCGGCATCGGGCTGGCAATGGGGCGCGGCTTCGTGGCGCACGGCGCCTCGGTGATCGCGGCGGACCTTGCGCCGCCGAAACAGGAGCTGGACGCGGGCCTGCGCTACGAGCCGCTCGATGTCCGCGACGACGCGGGGGTCGAGGCGCTGGCGGCGCGCACCGAGAGGTGCGACGTGGTGATCCATTGCGCGGGGCGCCTGCTGCGCTGGGAGGAATACAAGCCCGAGAGCTTCAAGGAGGTGCTCGACGTCCACCTGGTCGGCGCCCTGCGGCTGGCCAACGCGTTCCGCCCGCAACTCAAGGCGAGCGGCGGCTGCCTGATCAACATCGCCTCCATGTACTCGTTCTTCGGTGCGGCACACGCGCCGGGCTACAGCGCGGCCAAGACCGGGCTGGTGTCGTTGACCCGCTCGCTCGCCCTGTCCTTTGCCGAGGACGGCATCCGGGTGAATGCCATCGCCCCAGGCTGGATCAGGACCGAGATCAGCCGCGCCGGCCGCGAGAACCCGGCCTTCAACAGCAAGGTGGTGGCCCGCATCCCCAACGGCGAGTGGGCCGAGCCGGAGGATCTGGCCGGGCTTGCGATCTTCCTCGCCTCGCCGGCCGCGAGGCTGGTCAACGGCGTCACCATCCCGGCTGATGGCGGCTATTGCGCGTCCTGACCGGGTGCGTCTGTCACGCGCCACCATGAGGTCGGGACACTCACCGGCCGGCAGCCGGAGCCGCGGCCCGTCAGGGTGATCCGATCCGCCGGACCAGCCGGTCATCGCTCGCGGCTTGAGGCACCGCCATGCCGGGACTTGCGCGGAGGTCTGACATGATGAAGTTCCTGTGGCGGCGTTTTCTGGCCGACAAGGTCGCCGCATCCGTCAGGGAGCGCAGCGGTCTGATGGCCAGCAGGGAGCAGGAGTTCCTTGCCCTGTCCGCACGGCTGGCGCGGGCGGAGGATCTCGTCGCGCGGCTGGAGCAAAGGGACATCGAGCAGGCCCGGCGGCTCGACGAGCAGCGGGCATCGGTCGCTGCTGAGATCACCGCGTCGAAGATGGACATCCTGGCCCTCGCGAGGCGCAACCTCCACGTCCCCAATCCCGGCATCCATCCGGCAGCCGGCACGGACTTCATGGTCGACAACACCTGCTCCGCGAGGGATTTCCCGCATCCGGAGTTCAGCACAATCTGTCAGGAGCTCAGCGTCCCGCCGGTGTCCACCGCAAGATCTGGGAGTGGGTGTACATCATCCACCAGCTTCGTCGTTGCGGCATGATCACGCCGGGACGCAGGGGACTGGGCTTCGGCGTCGGGACGGAACCGCTGCCCGCCGTCTTTGCCAAGCTCGGCGTCCAGGTCATGGCGACCGATGCCCCGTCGGAGATCGCTCATGCCGCCGGCTGGCAGAAGACCGAGGAGTTCGCCGCCTCCCTGAACGACCTCTACAAGCCGGAGATCATCGGCCGCGAGCGCTTCGACGCCCAGGTCGCGTTCCGGACCTGCGACATGACGGCGATCGCGCCGGAGTTTTCCGGCTACGATTTCTGCTGGTCATCATGCTGCCTCGAGCATCTGGGAAGCTTGCGCGCCGGCCTGGATTTCATCCGCGACAGCGTCGAGAAGGTTCTGCGGGTCGGCGGCGTGGCCTGCCATACGACGGAATTCAACCTGAGCAGCGACGAGCGGACGGTCGAGGATGGTGGCTGCGTCCTGTATCGCCGGCGCGACATCGAGGCCTTCATCGTCGAGATGCGCGAACGCGGCCATCACGTCGCAGATCTCCGGATCGCGCCCGACACGCATGCCGCGGATTGGTATGTTGACGTACCGCCCTATCGACAGGACCCGCACCTCAAGCTGGAACTCCTGGGCTACACCACAACTTCGGCCGGGCTCGTCATCACGCGCGGGCGCTGACCGGCTATTGCGTGTCGGGGCTGCGCAGGTTGATCGCCTTCGCTCTGGGACGACGGGCGGCATGGACCAGCCGGTCGAGCGCGCCGAGGAACGATGTGCGGTCGGCAGGCGAAAGCGGCGGCGGACCGCCGGTCACCACGCCGCTTTCGCGCAGGTGCTGGCTGAGCGCGCGGCCGGCCAGCGCGCTGCCGATATTGTCGGGCGTCCATTCGCGTCCGTTGAAGGCCAGCGCCCGCGCGCCGCGGGCCAGGCAGCGCGAGGCGAGCGGGATGTCGTTGGTGGCGCACAGGTCGGCCGACTCGATCCGCTCGGCGATCCAGTCGTCGGCCGCATCCGGTCCGGTCGACACCACCACCATCTCGACGTTCGGCAGTCCGGGCGAGCGCAGCGGACGCGAGCCGTTGGAGACCACGCGCACCGGCAGGCCGAGCCGGGTGGCCACGCGATAGATCTCGTCGCGCACCGGGCAGGCGTCGGCGTCGACATAAAGGATCGTCATGAGGCTCGACGCTTGATCAATCGGCGACGCTTAACCGATCGGCGATCCAACCGGAAGCGGCGCCTGCACCTGCACCGGTGCTTTGGCAACGCAGCCTCGCCCGCCCGGCGGGGCGGACAAGGCGGCGGGTGCTGCCCGCTCGATCGAGCATGACGGGGCGCGGGGATCCACGCCGGAAGCGTCCCGCGGCCGACCGGAGCGGCACCGCGCGCGAGCTCGCCCGCCTGGTCGGCAGGGCACACGAGGACCTCGCCGATGCGGCCCTGCTCGCCGCCAACGGGCGGCGCAACGCCGCACTGCTCACCGGCCACGCCGTGCGGCACGCGCTGCGGGCGGTCAGCCTGTCGGAAGGCCTGGAGTCGGGCGACGACCTGCCGCTGGACGTGCTGCTGCGCGCGGTGCCGCCGGACCACCTGCTGGCCCGGGAGACCGCTGCACTGGCAACGCCGCCCTCCCTGGAGCAGGCCGGCCGGCTGGTGGCGGCCCTTGCCGACGCCTTCGGGATTGATCCTGCACGGCCGAACGATCCGGCCGCCCGCCCCGTGCCGCTCCGCGCTCCCCGAACGGAGTCTGGGGGCGAAGCCGAAGCCCGGCCGGTGCGCACGCCCCGGTCGCAGCCCGAGTCCCGGCTCAAGCCCCAGCCGAAGCCCGGGCCAAAACCCCAGCCAGAGCCCCAGCCGAAGTCCGAACTCCCGCCCGAGCGCCCCCCTGCGCGCCCGCCTGAGCGCCTGGCCGGGCGCCTGGCCGCACCGGAGCGGGCCACCGCCCTGTCCTTCGCGGCGAGCTTCGGGCCGGCGCCGACCGCCCGGGCCCGGGCGGACAAGGAGGAAAGCTATCCGGGTGCCGAGTTCTGGGCGCTGATCGACCGCTGGGACGTGCCCGACCTCGAGGCGCTCGCCCTGATCGGCCACGAGGGCGGCCTGAGCAAGTCCGGCACGCGGCCGCGCTTCCGGCTGCGCGGCGACGAGGCGCGCCGCTTTGCCGGATTGCGGGCGCTCGACACGGCGCTGGCCGTCATGGGCATCCCGCCGCCACCCTGGCTTCGGACGGCGCAGCGCCAGCCGCCCTACGCCGGGCGCACCCCCTTGCAGGTGCTGCGCGAGGGCGGCGAGGACGGAGCGACCGCCGTCCATCATCAGCTCACCCGCGAGGGACTGAGCCGCGCCCTGTCCCAGGCTGGTACCCAGGCTGGTACCCAGAGCGGCACCCAGGCTGGCACCCGGACCGGCAGCCCGCTCGGGGCCGCCGGCAACCGGCGCCGCGGCAAGCGCCGGCTGAAGCCCGGCTGATGCCGGCCTCAGGGCCCGAACGCCCAGAGCGCCAGCAGGGTCAGCCCGACCAGCTCGACCAGCCGCAACAGGCCGACCGCCCCGCGACGCAGTCGCCCCACCGCCCCGCGACGCAGTCGCCCCACGGTCCCGCGACCCAGGCGCCCTGCAATCCGGCGCCGATCGCGGCGCGGCTGCGCGGTGCGCCGCGCGGGCCGAGGGGCACTGGGCCGCCGCGGCCGCGCGTCGGCCACGGCCTGGGCCACCTGGCGTGCCGTGCCGACATCGACGCGGAACAGCTCGCGCGACGTGGAGTGCCGTCGCGGCAGGCGATGGCGCGCCAGCATCCGGTGTATGGCACCTTCCGCCGAGGCCGCGTCCGGAACCGCCCGTGACCAGATCTCGGTCCACGGGCCGAGTGCCGCATACCCGGCGCGCGCACCGAGTTCGCGTGCCCTGTGCCTGGCGTCGCGGTTGGTGCGCCCGATCTTCAGCACACCAGGGTCGGACCTGCTCCTGAGGATGTAGATCCATCCCGCGCCGCCGCCGGCCCTAGCGCGCGCCGCCATCGCGGTCCGCCCCGACAGGTTCGACCGACGCGCTCCCCGCCGCCGGCGTGCGCGGCTGCGCGCTCCCGCCCATCGCGCTATCGCCCCCAGATCGCCAGGGCGCCGATCGCCAGCGCGATGCCGATCACGCCGCCCACGATCAGCGACGAGCGCCGGAGCAGCGCACCGGCAAAGACCGCGATCGCGAATGCGGTCGCGATCAGTACGATCGGAACGGCTATCATCCTGGGCGACCACCTGCCTGCCAAAGCCCAGACCTAGGTGGCGCCGACTCGTCGCGCAAGAACACCCCAGTGGTCGGGGCCGCCGGCCCCGGCGGGACAGGCCGTGGAGCTGACCGAACTGCAGAGGCCCATGCGCCCGGCCTTTGTGGAACATCGAGACGCGAGCAGCCGCTCCGGTCAGGCGACGCCGTCCGACCGATGTTGCTCTAGGCGCCCAGCTCCGCCGTCACCGCGACCAGCTCGATCGTGCCGTCCTCGGCCAACGTCACCGGGTAGACGGAGATCGAGCAGTCGGTGTTGACGCCCGCGCCGGTGCGCAGGTCGTAGATGCGGTCGTGCAGCGGGCACATGACCGTGCCGGTCCCGGTCAGCCCGTCGGCCAGCGGCCCCTGCCGGTGCGGGCAGTCGGGCTGGGTGGCGAACACGCCGTCGCGGGTGTGGAACACGGCGAGGTGCCGCCCCGCCACCTCGACCAGGCGCCCTTCGCCGAGCGGAATCTCGGCGATGTTGGTCACCCGGATCCGTCCGGCCGCGGCCGGCATCATTGCGCTGCCTCGGCGACCAGCACGTCGCTGAACTGGTTGGCGGTGCGCGGCCTCACAGCCTCCTGCCAGGGATCGCTCGCCGCATCCACGGTGCGCTGCATGGCGGCGTCGAGCGCCTCGCCGATCCGGTCGCTGTCCTCGGCCACCACGGCGCGCAGCCGCTCGATGCCGACGCGCTCGACGAAGCTGTAGGTGCGCTCCTTCCATTTGGCGTGCTCGCGATAGTACTGCATGAAGCGCCCGGTGATGCGCATCACCGCGTCCTCGCCGTCGACGGTGCACAGCACATCGCCCTTGCGCACATGCGCGCCGGCGGCACCGCCCACATAGATCTCCCACTTGTCGCCGCCGACCGCCACCGCGCCGATATCCTTGACCATCGCCTCCGAGCAGTTGCGCGGACATCCGGCGGTGGCCAGCTTCAGCTTGGCCGGGCTGTCGACGCCGCGGAAGCGGCGCTCGATCTTCTGCGCCAGCCCCATGCTGTCGCCGAGCCCGAAGCGGCAATGGTCGGTGCCGATGCAGCTCTTGCAGGTGCGGTAGCTCTTGCCGTAGGCGTGCCCCGAGGGCATGCCGAGATCGGCCCAGACCTTCGGCAGATCCTCCTTGGAGACGCCGACCAGATCGATGCGCTGGCCGCCGGTGAGCTTGACCAGCGGCACGTTGTATTTCTCGGCGACCTGAGCGATGCGGATCAGGTCGGCCGGCGTGGTGATGCCGCCCGGCATCTCGGGAACCACCGAGAACGTGCCGTCCTTCTGGATGTTGGCGTGCACACGGTCGTTGATGAACCGCGCGTCGCGCTCGTCCTCGTACTCGCCCGCCCAGACGGTGATCAGCAGCGAGGCCAGCGCCGGCTTGCTGGCCGCGTCCTCGACGCCGGAGGCAAGCGCGCGGAACACCGAGGAGACCGATTTCAGGCCCTGCGCGCGCACCGCCTCGACCAGCTCGGGCTTGGTCATCGGGATGCACGGCACGTAGTAGTGCACCGAGGGGTCTTCCTCGACTGCGCCGCCGGCGAACCACTCCACCACCTCGCCCACCAGCTTCTTGCACGAGCCGCAGCCCATGCCGGCGCGGGTCGCGTCCATCACGCCCTTGGTGGTCTTCTTCCCCGCGGCGACGCAGGCGCCGATCGCCTCCTTGGTCACTCCGTTGCAGTTGCAGATCTGCTGGTCGCCCGGCATCTCGTCGAGTGTGACCTTCTGCGCCGGCGTGCCGAGATCGAACAGCAGCCCGAGCCGTTCCTCCGGCAGCTTGCTGTCGCGGTCGAAGGCCTGCATCAGGTAGGCAGCCTTGGAGATGTCGCCCATCAGGATGCCGCCGACCAGGCGTCCGTCGCGCACGATCAGCTTCTTGTAGGTGCCGCGCGAGGGTTCGGAGAACTGGATCACCTCGTCCTGCGGCTCGGCGGCATCCGTGATGCCCATGGAGGCGAGCTCCACGCCCATCACCTTGAGCTTGGTGGCCAGCTTGGAGCCGACATACTGCGCATCGAGATTGCGCCCGGTGACCTGGTCGGCGAAGACGCGCGCCTGGTCCCAGAGCGGGGCCACGAGCCCGTACACCTTGCCGCGATGCTGCGCGCATTCGCCGACCGCGAACACCCGCCGGTCATCGACGCAGCGCATGTGGTTGTCGACCACGATCGCGCGCTCGACGGTCAGGCCCGCGCGGCGCGCGATCTCGACATTGGGCTGGATGCCGGCCGACACGACCAGCATGTCGCAGGCGAGCGTGCCGCCATCCTTGAAGCGCAGCCCTTCCACGCGCCCGGCTCCGAGCACGGCCTGGGTGCTCTTGCCGACATGGATGGTGATGCCCATCGCCTCCATCGTGCGCCGCAGGATGGTGCCGCCCTCCGCGTCGAGCTGCGCGTTCATCAGGTAGCCGGACTGGTGGATGACGTGCGTCTCGCAGCCATGGTTCATCAGCCCGCGCGCCGCCTCGAGGCCGAGCAGGCCGCCGCCGACCACGGCCGCGACCTTGCTGCGCCTGGCGCTGGCGATGATGCCCTCGCAATCCTCGAGCGTGCGGAAGCCGAACACGCCGGGCAGCAGCGATCCGTCGGTCTGGCGGATGTTCTCGATCGGCGGCATGAAGGGGCGGCTGCCGGTGGCGATCAGCAGGATGTCGTAGTCCGCCCGCACGCCGGCGGCCGACATCACCACCCGCGCCGCCCGGTCGATCTCCACCACCGGCGAGCCGCTATGCAGGGTGATGCCGTTCTCCGCATACCAGTCGAGCGGGTTGATATAGATTTCGTCGGTGTCCTGGATGCCGCTCAGCACGTTGGACAGCATGATGCGGTTGTAGTTGCCATAGGGCTCGTCGCCGAACATCGTGATGTCGAACGCGTCCGCGCCGCCTCGCGCCAGCACCTCCTCGACGGCGCGGGCGCCCGCCATGCCGTTGCCGATGACGACCAGCTTCTCTTTCCTCATGACGGCCTCCTTGCCCGGTGCGGCGGATCAGATCTCGACCAGTCCCATGTCCAGCACCACGGTGCCCGACAAGCCCTCGGGTGCCGCGACCCGCAGCTCGAGCCTGGTCTCCGGGAACAGGTCCTCGACCACGGCGAGCGGCACGTGGTGGCCGCTCCTCGCACCCAGCGGGAACAGCCGCATCGGCGTGCCGTTGCGCAGCAGGACCAGAGTCACCAGCGCGTCGGTGGTGTTGCCCGCGCGCAGGTAGATGAGCTGCGTGCGCTTGTCGGCGGGGACGACATACGTCCCCGCACCGTCGAGTGCCACCGGTTGGTGGTAGCCGTGGCCGGTGAAGTCGAAGGTGCCGATGATGATGCGCGGGGTCGAGTCGATCAAGTTGCGGTCCTCGCTTGTTCCGGCGCTCTGGCCGGGTTGGATGGAGCAACGGCCGGGCTGAGCCGCACCGTGCAGACCTTGAACTCCGGGATCTTCGAGACGGGGTCGATCGCCTTGCTGGTCAGCAGGTTGGCACTCGACCCTGCGCCCCAGTGGAACGGCACGAACAGCGTGTCGCGCCTGATGTCGCGCGTCAGCCGCGCGCGGAACGCGGCACTGCCGCGCCGGGTGGTGAGCCTGGCCCAGTGTCCCTGCCCGATGCCGAGCATCGCGGCCGTTTCGGGATGGATCTCGACGAAGGCGTCCGGTTCGGCCGCGCACAGTTCCGGCACGCGCCTGGTCTGGGCGCCGGTCTGATAGTGCGACAGGACGCGGCCGGTGGTGAGATAGAGCGGATACTGCGCGTCCGGCTCCTCGGCCGAGGCACGCCTGCGGACGGGGGTGAAGCGGGCGCGGCCGCTGTCGTGGGCGAAGCGCTGCAGGAACATCCGCCGCGTGCCGGGATGGGTCTCGTCGGGACACGGCCAGAACAGCCCGTCCTCACGCGCGATCCGCTCGCGGCTGATGCCGCCGTAATCGGCCGTCCCGCCGCGGCTGGCGCGGCGCAGCTCGTCATAGGCGGCCTCGTCGCTGGCCGGGATGTGCCGGCGCCGGCCCAGGCGCGTGGCCAGGTCGGCGAGGATGTCGACATCGCCGCGCACGCCCGCAGGCGGTGCGGTGGCCTGCCGGCGCAGCAGGACGCGTCCTTCGAGGTTGGTCATCGTGCCGCTCTCCTCCGCCCATTGCGGGATCGGCAGCACCGCGTCGGCGCGCTCGGACGTTTCGGAGAGGAACTGGTCGGCGGCGACGAACAGCTCCAGCCGGTCGAGCCGCTCGGCCAGCCCTGACGTGGCCGGGGCGGAGACCAGCAGGTTGCTGGCCATGACCAGCAGGCCCTGGATGCCGCCCTCGCGGCCCAGCGCGTCGAGGATGCCGGTGGCCGGCAGGCCGGCGGGCGGCAGCTCGTCCGGATCGATGCCCCAGATGCGGGCGATCTCGGCGCGGTGGCGCGGATTGTCGAGCCTGCGGTAGCCCGGCAGCTGGTCGTTCTTCTGGCCGTGCTCTCGCCCGCCCTGGCCGTTGCCCTGCCCGGTCAGGCACCCCCAGCCGCAATGCATCCTGCCGGCCTTGCCGAGTGCCAGGGCGAGGTTGATGAAGGCCAGCGCGTTGTCCACCCCCTGGCTCTGCTGCTCGGGGCCCCGCCCGGACAGGATCATGGCGGTCGCCGCCTCGCCCAGCATGTGCGCGGCGCGCTCGATCAGGGCCGCCGGCACCCCGGTCTCGCGTTCCACCCGGTCCGGCCAGTAGGACGCCACCACCCGGCGCACGGCGGGCCAGTTCTCGGTGCGCTGGGCGATGAACTGCGCATCGATCAGCTTGTCGCGGACCGCGACATGCAGCAGCCCGTTGGCCAGCGAGGCGTCCGTCCCCGGCGTGAGCTGCAGATGCAGGTCGGCGAGCCGCGCGGTCGCCGTGCGGCGCGGGTCGCTGACGATCAGCCGGCCGCCACGATCACGCTGCGCCTCGAAATACTGCATGATCGGCGGCATCGTCTCGGCCGGGTTCGACCCCGCGATCAGCACCACCTCGGCACCCGGGATGTCCTCGAGCGGGAAGGGCAGGCCGCGATCGACACCGAACGCCTGCAGCCCGGCGGCCGCGGCGGAGGCCATGCAGAAGCGGCCGTTATAGTCGATGTGCGGCGTGCCCAGCACGAGGCGGGCGAACTTGCCCAGCGCATAGGCCTTCTCGTTGGTCAGTCCGCCGCCGCCGAACACCGCGATCGACTCCCGCCCGTGCCTGCGCTGCAGATCGGTGATCCGCTCGGCGATCCAGCCAAGGGCCGTCTCCCAGGAGGTGGGTTGCAGTGGCCGCCCCTTGCCACTGCGCAGCAGCGGCTGGGTCAGCCGGTCCGGATGGGTGAGCAGATGCGCCGCCGTCCAGCCCTTGCGGCACATCCCCCCCTTGTTGGTCGGGAAGTCGCGCGCGCCCACGCTCCAGCTGCCGGAGGCCGCGTCATGCTGCAGGGTCATGCCGCATTGCAGGGCACAGTACGGGCAGTGCGTGTCGGTGCCGACCGCCCGTTCATGCATCAGAACGGCATCCGCAGGCTGGCGACCCAGTTGCGGCTGTAGGTCGGCAGGACCACGGGCAGCGCGCGGTAGCTCGGCGCCAACGGGAACTGGTAGCCGACGCCGAGTGCCACCCCGAGCCGGTTCCAGATCCGGAACTTGCCGAACACGGCGCCGACGGTCATCAGCACCTGGTTCTTGCCTCCATGCTGGATGCCGTTGACCCAGTCGGTCCAGTTGAACTCGACCTCGGGCCAGATGACGCGCTCGAGGCGGTACTGGAAGGCGAGGTTGCCGAGCAGCGAGGTGCCGTAGAGATGGCTCCTCGAGGTCGGGATCGAGGCGCCGAACGTGGCCTGCACGTCGAAATTGCCCCAGCCCTTGCCGCCGCCGACATTGGGCGAGACGAAGAACACATGGTTGGTGAAGGCCGAGGCACCCGTGGGCGCGGTGACGGCGATCCAGGCGCTGGCGACATAGTCGCCGCTCGCCGCAGGCGCGCTCGCCAGGCGCTGCTTGAACAGGGCGATCTGCCAGTCGCCGAAACCGGTCGCGGGCTTGCGGTTGTCGCGCTCCAGATAAGGAGGCAGCGTGATGTCGACCTCCTCGGTCTCCGCCGGGATCAGTTGCAGCCCCTTGCCCACATCGAAGTTGCGCACGCTCGCGTCGTTGTCGAGGTGCTCGATATACTGGTCGTAGCGCCCCTGCTCGACGAGGTAGGGCGGCGGCGTGTTCAGCGTCGCGGGCCAGCTCGGCTGCTCGGACTGGGCGCGCGCGACCCGGTCGAACCAATTGGCAAAATAGGCGAGGATCCCATCATCGTTGACCACCGGCTGCGGCTGGCCCGTGGCCGGCTGCGCCGCGGCCTGCGGCTGCGCCGAGGTCGGCTGCAGACCCCCGCCTGCAGCGGCAATCGCACCCGCGTCCGCCGCGGGCGCGGCGGCGGCGAGCGCCTGGCTGAGATCTCCGCCGCCCGCCGGTGCCAGGCTGTCCGCCGCCAGCGTGGAAGCCAGCGCCGCTCCGCCGGTCGGCAGGAGTGGCGCGATACAGAACATCGCAGTGAGGAGCGCCAGCCTCTTGCGAGGCACGCGCCGTTGCTGGCCGGTCATGTCGTCGGTGGGCCTTCCAATTGTTTGCGCAGCCAGGCTGCGGCTCAGGCGACAGCACCCTCGGGCAGGTGCGCGCGGCGCTCGGCGACGGCGCGTTCGTAGCTCCGGCGCTCGGCCTGCTTGTGCGACAGCGGAAAGCGGACGGCGATCGCGCAGAGCGAGCAGCACAGGACGATCAGCCCGAGATCGCCCAGGGTTGCCGGCAGACGGCCCACCGCCTTGAGCAGGAAGCCCGCCGCCACCGCGCCGAGATTGCCGCCCGCGCCGATGATCCCGGCAACGCCGCCCAGGGCCTGGCGGTCGATGAAGGGCACCAGCGCATAGGTCGACCCGCAGGCCATGTGGGTGAACAGGCCGAAGGCGAGCATGGCGACGACCGCGCCCGTGGCGGTGCCGACCGAGGAGAAGGCGATCAGGCCGAGACCTTCGCCCACCATCAGGCAGAACAGCAGCGTCGTGCGTCCGTCCAGGCCCCAGCGTCGCGCGACGCGGTCGGACGCGATGCCGCCCAGCGCGCGGGCGAACAGGGCGAGCAGGCCGAAGCTGCCCGCCGCGAAGCCCGCCCGGGTAAGCGAAAGGCCGAAGCGGTCGACATAGTAGCTGGCCGCGACGCCGTGGATGAAGATCTCCACCCCGAAGCAGGCGCCGTAGGTGATGGCGAGCATCCAGACCCGGTAGTTGGCAGCCGCGCGCGCGAAGATGGCGAGCCCGCCCGCCTTGCCGGACTCGACCGTGATCCCGCGCCGTCGCAGGTCCACGATGTTGCCCTCGGGCGTGTCCTGGGTGAGGCGCCAGTAGAGCACCGCCATCACCAGCATGAGCAGGCCGGGCACCAGCATCGACACACGCCAGCCGAGTGCCCGGTCCAGGCCCGCGCTGAGCAACGCCGCCAGCACCAGGGGCATCAGGGTCTGCGTGGCGCCACCCCCCGCATTGCCCCAGCCGCCGACCGTCGCGTTGGCGGTGCCGACCACGTTGGGCGCGAACATCACCGAGGTGTGGTACTGGGTGATCACGAAGCTGGCGCCGATCGCGCCGATCGCCAGCCGGAACAGCAGGAAGCTCGTGTAGGAATGGGCGAAGGCGATGCCGATCACCGGGAACGCGCCCAGGCCGAGCAGCGCCGTGTAGGCCAGGCGCGGACCATACTTGTCGCACAGCGGCCCGATCGCCATGCGCACCAGCACGGTGATGCCGACCGCCGCGATGTTGATGTTGGCGATCTGCGCCTTGCTCAGATGCAGATCGCCCTTGATCACCGGCATCAGCGGTGCGACCGCGAACCAGGCGAAGAAGCAGACGAAGAAGGCGAGCCACGTCATGTGGAAGGCGCGCATCTGCGGGGTGGCGAAACTGAACAGCGTGATCCGGGTGGCCTTGGCGGACAGCATGGTCAGGCTTTCCGCGCGACGCGTACGGCAGCGCAGGGCGGCAAAAACGCGGCTCGGGCGGTGGTGTCTGCCACGGGTGACCTCCGTCGGGGCCGGCGCAGGGCCGGCCGAAGCTCAAGAGGCACAATCTGTCCACTTCGCCGTGGACAGGACGCGCAGTGCTGGGCGGTCGTCGGACACGTCGTTGTGCCCGAACATCTGCGAAGCAGTTTCCGTGCCAGTCGCGGCGCTGGTGCAGATCTTGCCTCGCTGGCCCGCCATTCGGGAGCCTGGCCGGTATGCCGCTTGTTCTTTTCTCGTCGAGCAACGGCCAGGGGGCGCCTCGCCTGCGGGAGGATCTCCTGCGTGCCGGGTTCGACGCCGCCGAGGCCACAGCCCGCCTTAGCTTTGTGCACGATGCGATCAAGACGCAGGCAGACTACATCGTCAGCTTCGAGTTGATCCCTGACGAGGCATTCTTCGACAGCCTGGCCGAGACCGGCAGACTGGCGCCGCGGCCGGTGGTGGTGTTCACCACCGACCCGGAGACAGGCAAGATCGCGCGCGCCGTCCGGTCCTCGGTCCATGTCTATGTCATCGACGGCTACCGCCCCGAGCGGCTCCGTTCGCTGCTGCATCTGGCGCGCGAGCGGTTCGACCATGAGCAGCTCCTGCGGCGCGATCTTGCCGACATCCGGCAGCGTTTCGCCGAGCGCAAGCTGGTCGACCGGGCCAAGGGCATCCTGATGGGCGCGCGGCAGTTGCGCGAGGAGGAAGCCTTCCGGGTGCTGCGCAGCGCTGCGATGGCCTCCAAGCAGCGGATCGGCCAGCTCTCGGAGATGGTGATCAACAGCGCCGTCTATGCCGAGGCGATCAACCGCGCCGGACAACTGCGCATGCTGTCGCAGCGGCTGGTGAAGCTCTACGCGCTGTCCTGCGCGGACGTCGCGGCCGAGGACACGGCGAGGCGGTTCAGGATCTCGGTGGCGCTGGTCGAGAGCACGCTCTCCACGCTGGAGCGTACCCTGTCCAAGCCCACCGTGGGCGACCTGCTCGATTCGCTCGCCGAGCCCTGGGCGCGGATGAAGAGCGCATTGCAGGCCCCGATGCTGCCGCAGCGGCTCGCAGCACTGGACGCGCTGGCCGAGGAGTTCCTGCAGCGCGCCGAGCGGCTTGCGACCAATCTCGAGGTGGCCTCCTTCGCGACCGCGCTGCGCGTGATCAACGTCTCCGGACGCCAGCGCATGCTGTCGCAGCGGCTGGCCAAGGAGGCGTTGCTCGCAAGCCTGCTGGCCGGCGACGGCGCCCCTTCAGGCCGCGCGCAGGGAGGAGGGGTGCGGGACGACGGCGCTTCGGGCGGCCGCAGGCCGGTGCAGCCAACGGGTGCCACGCGCGCCGAGTTCGAGCAGGGCCTGGCCTACCTGGTCTGCCTGCCGATGAGCAACCCGCACATCAAGCAGCGGCTCGACATGGCGGTGGGGTTGTGGAGCGCGTTCCGCGACGCGCTCGACCAGGCGGGGAGTGCCGACGGACGAGCCAGCATCGCACGGCTCAGCGAGGAGCTGCTCGATGAGTTCGACCAGCTCACCGACGCGTTCGAGCGCGCCATGCAGACGCTGGTCGGCTGAGTGCCGACCCGGCTGTCAGAACTGCACGCCGCGGGTCAGCGCGCCGTCCACGACGAGGTTGGTGCCGGTGATGAAGCTTGCCGCCGGACTGGCCAGGAACACGGCGCCGCGTGCCACCTCCTCGGCGCGCGCCATGCGGCCCGTGGGGTTCAGCGCCAGGGCCTGGGCGAACAGTTCGGGGTTGTCGCGCTCGATCCGCGGCCAGACGCCGCCCTCGAAATAGGTGTTGCCCGGCGAGACGCTGTTGGCGCGGATCGATTTCGGCGCAAGTCGGAAGGCGAGCCCCTGCGCATAGTGGATCAGCGCCGCCTTGAAGGCGCCGTAGGGGCCGGCGGCGAAGTCGATCTCGCGCCCCGACACGCTGGAGATGATCGTGATCGAGCCTGAGCGCGACTGCTCGAGGAACGGCAACGCCGCGTCCACCATCGCCACCGTCCCCATCAGGTCGGTCTCGAATCCCGCCCGCCAGCTCGCCTCGTCGCCGCCGACGGCGAGCGCGCTCACGTTGGGCACGACGATGTCCAGCCCGCCGAACCTGTCCGCCGTCGCCTCCACCCAGTCGCGCAGCGCCGCGCGGTCGGTCACGTCGAGCGCCCGTCCGCTCGCCTGCACGCCGCGCCCCGACAGGGTGCTGACCGTCGCCTCGACCTCGGCAGGATTGCGCGCGCAGACCGCAACCGAGGCGCCCTCGGCGGCGAGCAGCTCGGCGATCGCCCGCCCGATCCCCTTGGTGCCGCCGCTGACGATCGCGCGGCAGCCGGCGAGACCCAGATCCATCGCACTTTCCCTCCAATCTTCAGAAAAAGAAGAGCCCTGTCAGGCGCTGCCGCCGAGATGCCCGCGCAACACCGACTTCTCGATCGCGGCGCCCAGCGTGTATTTCGGATCGACCATGTTGCCCACCCGCACCCGCCCGCACTGGGTGAGCAGCATGTAGGCCTCGATCTCGTCGAAGCCGAAATCCGCCGCCAGCCAGCGGATCAGCTCGCGATAGGCGATGCGCGCCGCGTCCTCCATCGGCCGCGCCGAGCCGATCGCCATGAACTTGTCGGCTGTCTCCAGCCGCGGCCAGCGGATCGGCCAGCCACGGATCAGGTCGATCTGCACGGTGGTGGTGGTCGGATGCTCCAGCGCCACGCCGCACAGCTCGCCGTCGCCTTGCGTTGCGTGGCAGTCGCCGAGATAGAGCAGCGCGCCGGGCGCCTGGACGGGCAGGTAGATCACCGCGTCGGGGGCGACGTCCGGCACATCCATGTTGCCGCCGTAATAGTCCGGATGCAGCGAGGAGATCGCCTCGATCTCGGGTGCCGTGCCGATCGTGCCGATGAACGGACGGTAGGGCAGGGTGATCTTGTCGCTCCACACCGTGCCGTGCTCGGCGGTGACATGCAGCTTCTTGACCCGCTCGGGCAATGCCTGGTTGAGCATCGCCGTGTCGGCGGTCGGCACCAGCCCGCCGAACTCGGGCATGATCACCGTCGTGCCGACCGGCTGCGGCCCGCGCGGGACGATCGAGCGGATCAGGACGGCGAGCGTGTCGCCCTTCTGCGCGCCCTCGACGAAGATCGGTCCGTTCTGCGGGTTGAGGAACGGGAAGTTGAGGATCGCACTCGGGCTGTCCGTCTCGTGGCGGATCTTGCCCTCGAAGGCGTCGTGCGTCTCGACCGAGACCACGGCACCGGGCTGCACATGCAGCACGGGCCTGGCATAGGGACCGTAGGTGTAGTGGTAGGTGCCCTGATCGGCCTCCGTCATGTGGTGCTCGGCGGTGACCTTGCCACCGGCCTGCGCCTTGCGGGCCATGATCGATGTCTCGAGCCAGGACATGCTCTTCGTCTCCTGATCGTCGGGGTTCAAAGCGCCAGATGCCGGCGCATGGCGTCGCGGTCCTGCAGGTCCGATCGTTGCAGGCTGGCCGTGATCCGGCCCTTGTCGAGCACGTAGCAGCGTTGCGCCATGGCGCGGATCATGTCGAGATTCTGCTCGACCAGCAGGATGGTCAGCCCGGTCTCGCCGTTGAGCTGCACCATGATGCGGGCGATGTCCTGCACGATGGAGGGCTGGATCCCCTCGGACGGCTCGTCGAGCAGCAGCAGCGACGGTGCGCCGATCAGCGCGCGCGCCACGGCGAGCTGCTGCTGCTGGCCGCCCGAGAAGGTGGCGGCCGCCTGCCGCCGGCGTTCGCGCAGGATCGGGAAATAGCCGAAGATGCGCTCGTACTCCTCGCCCGACGCCGGCCGGTCGCGCGAGCGCATCCGCTCGCCGATCTGCAGGTTCTCCTCGACGCTGAGGCGCGGAAACACGTCGCGGCCCTGCGGCACGTAGCCCAGCCCGGCGCGCGCGCGGTGATGCGGGGCGAGCGGCGTGATGTCGCGCCCGTCGAGGCTGAGGCTGCCGCCCATCGGCCGGATCAGCCCGATCAGGCTGCGCATCAGGGTCGATTTGCCGACGCCGTTGCGGCCGATCACCGCGACGATCTCGCCGCGACCGATGGCCAGATCCACGCCCTGCAGCACGGGCTTGCCGCCATAGCCGGCGCGCAGCCCGGCGGTGCGCAGCAGCGGCTCAGCCATGTGCTGCCTCGCCGTGCTCTGCCTCACCTTGCGCCACGTCGCCGAGATAGATCGCCGCCACCGCCTCGTCCGAGGTGATGTCGTCGATCGAGCCCTGCGCGAAGATGCGGCCCAGATGCAGCACCGTGACGCGATGCGCCACCTGTCGGACGAAGGCCATGTCGTGCTCGACGGCCAGCACCGTCATGCCGTCCGCGTTCAACCGGCCGATCAGCGCACCGGTGGCGTGCGTCTCCTCGGGCGACATGCCGGCGGTCGGCTCGTCGAGCAGCAGCAGGCGCGGCTTGAGCGCCACCGCCATGCCGATCTCGAGCCACTGCTTCTGGCCGTGGCTGAGCTCGCCGGCGGCAAGCGCCTGCGCCTCGCGCAGGGCCAGGAAGTCGAGCAGCCGGTCGACCTCGCCCCCCAGGTCGTGGGCGGCGAGGTGGTGCTGGAGTGCAATGCGCAGGTTCTGGCGCACGCTGAGGGCGGCGAAGATGCCGGGCACCTGGAACTTGACGCTGATCCCGAGCCTGATCCGCTCGAACGGGCGCAGCGCGGTGATGTCGCGGCCCGCATAGAGGATCCGCCCGCCCGATGGCGGATACAGGCCGAGGATCAGGCGGAACAGGGTGGATTTGCCGGCACCGTTCGGGCCGATGAGGCAGTGCACCTCGCCCTCGTCGAGGCTGAAGCTCACATCGTCGGTAGCCGACAGGCCGCCGAAATGCTTGACCAGGTGCTCGGTCTGCAGGAGTGCCGCCATCCCGCTCAGCTCCGCGCGCGGCCGCGCCGGCGCCGCCAGGCCTCGGCGGGAGCGGCGATCAGGCCCTCGGGGGCCAGCAGCACGGTCAGCACCAGCAGCAGCCCCATCACCACCAGCGCATACTGGCTGCCATAGATGGTGAGCGCCTGGAACACCGCCAGCACCAGCAGGGTGCCGACCAGGGTCGCGGTGAGGTCGCGCCGGCCGCCGACCGCGACCCAGACGATGGGCAGCGCGGCCGAGGTCAGGCCCATGCTCGACGGCGTGATGTACTGGCCCCAGGCGGTGTAGAGCGTGCCGCTGAGGCCGGCGAACGCGCTGCCGATGACGAAGCCGCCGAGCTGGTAGCGGCGTATGTCGTAGCCCAGCATCTGCGCACGCTCGGGATTCTCGCGGATCGCGACCAGCACGTTGCCGAAGCGGGAATTGACCAGCACGCGCAGGCCGAGATAGCTCGCCACCAGCAGGGCGAGTGTCGCGTAGTAGAGTGCCACATCGGGAAACAGCACGATGTCGCCGCCGAACCAGGGCAGGGTGAGCGGCGGCATGTTGTTCATGCCGTTATAGCCGTTGAGACGCGCCGCGCCGATATGCCATTGCGGGCCGGCGGTCTGCGACATGAAGCGCTCCAGGGCCAGCGTCACGCACAGCGTGACGATGCCAAGGAACACGCCGCTGATCCGGCCGAAGAACATGAAATAGCCGAGCAGGGCGGCGAAGGCGGCGGCGGTGGCGACTGCCGCGACGACGGCCACCAGCGTGAAGCCGTGGCTCGCACCGAAATCGATGGTCAGCACGCCGTAGGCATAGCCGGCGACGCCGAAGAAGGCGGTCTGGCCGAAGGACAGCGCGCCGCCATAGCCCCAGATCAGCGACAGGCCGAGCGCCATGAACACCCAGTCCATGAAATAGGCGACGTTGCCTGCCGTGTAGCCGTCGGAGAGCAGCGGAAAGATGCAGGCGCCGAGCAGCACGGCGGTGAACAGCGCCCAGAAGACGCGCCCCTGGCCGAGCGTCTGCGGGCCTTCCAGCAGGGCGAGGAGGCGGGGCATCCTAGGCACGCTCCTGCGTGAGCCAGCCGGACACGCCGCGCGGCAGGATGCGCACCATCAGGATGACCGCGACCAGCAGCGCGATCTCGCCGATCAACTGGCCCTGCCAGGACGTCGCCACCGCCTTGATGATGCCGAGCACGGCGGCGGCCGGCGCGGTGCCGAGGAAGATCTCCGCCCCGCCGATCACCACCGTGGCGAAGGCTTCCAGCAGGAAGGTGCTGCCCATGGTCGGCACGATGGTCATGGTCGGCGCGTAGAGCCCGCCGGTGAGCCCGGCGAGTGCGGCGCCGAGGCCGAAGGTGAGGCTGTAGACCAGCCTGGTATCGACGCCGAGCGCCTCGGCCATGTGCGGCAGCTGGATCGTGGCGCGCGCGATCGTGCCGAAGCGGGTGCGGTTGAACAGCAGGTAGAGCAGGCCGAGCAGGAGAAACGCCACCGCGATCAGCACCAGCCGGTAGGTCGGATAATCGAGGCCGCCCACGCGCACCGCGCCGAACGGGGTGGCGATGCCGGGCAGGCTGGAGCCGAGCAGGATGAGCGTGCCCTGGGTGGCGATCAGGCTGATCCCCCAGGTGGCGACGATGCTGTCGAGCGGCCGGCCGTAGAGATGGCGGATGACCAGCCGCTCGAGCGCGATGCCGACCAGCCCCGCCGCCAGTGCGCCGCACAGGATGGCGAGCGGCAGCGGCAGGCCGAGCCGGTCGGTGGTCACCGTGACATAGGCACCGCACATGATGAACTCGCCATGGGCGAGGTTGATCACCCCCATCATGCCGAAGATGATCGCCAGCCCGCAGGCGGAGAGCACCAGGAAGGCGAAGGCGTCCCCGCACTGGTAGATCAGGCTGATTGCGGCACCCATCTGCGGCGTCAGCCCTTGGACGGCGGATTGCTCGGCGTGTACTGCGCCTCCGGGTCGTGCTTGGTCAGGTCGCAGCCGTGATCGCCCAGCCAGTACGGCTTGATGTCGTGCCAGACTTTCGGAAAGCTGATCGAGTGGTCGGCGTTGACGCGGGCCAGATAGATCGTGTGCGAGGTGTGCTGGCTCTTCGGGTCGATGCACATCTTGCCCTCGGGCGCATCGAAGCAGACATTGCCCTGCGCCAGCACGGCGCGCAGGTCGGCGCGCTTGGTCGAGCCGTGCGCGCGCTCGACCATCTCCTTGTAGAGATAGACCGCCGCGTAGGAGTTCTCGGCCTCCTGGTTGACGTAGGGCTCGTGCGGGAACTTCTTGTGCCAGCGATCGAGGAAGGCGTGGCTGGCCGGCGTGTCGACCTCCTGGATGTAGTTGGTGGTGACATACATGTTGGCCAGCGTCGGCGGCGGGAAGCGCTTGTGCTCGTAGCCCTGGCCGATATTGACCGAACTCGCCATCGGCACGGTGAGGCCCGCCGCGTGCGCCTGTCCGTAATAGGAGGCCTGCGCGGTGCCGACCAGCAGGGTCACCAGGAAGTCCGGCTTGGCCTTCTGGATGTTCTGGATGGTCTGCGAGAACTGGCTGACGCCGAGCGGGATGAACTCCTCGCCCAGCATCGTGCCGCCCTGCTGCTTGACGATGTCGCGCACCCATTCGGCCGAGATCTGGCCGAAATTATAGTCCGCCGCGATGGTGTACACCTTCTTGCCGAATTTCTGCATCATCCACGGGATGAGGGTGGAGAATTGCTGCTCGGGCACTGCGCCGGTGACGATCATGTGGCTGTCGCACACACCGCCCTCGTACTGGTTGTTGTAGAACACGAACCCGTTGAGCTGGTCCACGATCGGCCGGTAGGCCTCGCGCGAGGCCGAGGAGAAGCCGGCGAACACCACATCGACATGGTCGCGCTGCAGCACGCGGCGCATGAACTGCTGGTAGCGCGTGTTGTCGGACTGGGTGTCGTAGATCACCAGCTGGATCTTGCGTCCGTCGATGCCGCCATGCGCGTTGATCTCGTCGGTGGCGAGCTCGATGCCGTGCACCTTGCCGATCGTGGCCAGTGCGAAATCGCCCGACTGGTCCTCCAGCACGCCGAGCTTGATCGGCGCCGCCGCCTGCGCCGCACCCGTGGCTCCCCAGGTGGCTCCCAGGCAGACGGCGGTCGACAACAGGCCGGCGCGGAGAAGGGACGGCAGCGTCTTAACCATGATCGCGTTTCCTTGGCGTGGGGCTGAGGGACTCGGTTTCGGTCTGCAGCCAGGCTTCGCAGAATGCCTCGATGCCGAGGCGTGAGCGCATCGCCGCCCGTCGCAGGACTTCGTAGGCGGCGTCCTCGTCGATCGCCTCGCGCTGGGTCATGCGCAGCACGGCGCTGATCACGAAGCGCCGGCCGCGGCGGCGGCGGTCGTGGTCGGCGAGACGCCGCTCGCTCTCGGCACGCTGGCGGTGCGCGTTGACGGCAAGGTAGAGCGTCGAATACAGCGCGCCGGCCTGCACCGGCTTGCGCAGCAATCCGGTCGCACCCGCCTCGAACAGCATGCGCAGCCGGCCCGGGGTCTCGAGCCCGATCATGCCGACCATCGGCGCCCGCGACTCCCCGGCCTGCAGGCTCGCGATCGCCTGCGGCGCCTGCGGCTGGTCGGCATCGAGCAGGATGACATGTCGCTCCGCGTCCACGTCTGCCGGCCGGGTCGGATCGGGCAGGTGGGTGAGATGCAGGCCGAGCCGCGCCAGCCCCAGCGCCAGGCCGTCCGGCACCGTTGGCGCCGCGACCAGGGCCGCCAGGCCACGAAAGTTCTGCAGCAGCCTGGGCCCGGTCACGAGACGATCCTGAGGCTCGGCGCCACGCGCGACAGCCGCGGACCGCTGCCCACCAGATAGGGGTCTGGCGCCACCGGCCGCGCCGCCTCGTAGAGGATGTCGAACCGGCCGTCGGCGCGCGAGCGGCCGATGCGCGGGGTCAGCCAGGCATGCATGGTCTGCGCATCGAGCCGGACCTCGCCCTGCGGGGCGGCAAAGGAGTGCAGCGGTGCTGCCTCGACGACCCTGGCCACGTCGCTCGTGCCGGTGGCCGCCAGGGTGCGGGCCAGCAGGTGCACGGCGATGTAGGCGCTTTCCGCGTCGGCCGATGCCGGCGGCCCGGCCGGGAAGTCGTGGTCGTAGGCGGCGACGAAGCGCCGGCTGGCCGGGCTGTCCACGCAGGAGAAATAGACGCTGGAGCTGACATGCCCGTCGCGCGCCTCGACGGGGATCTCGGCAAGCTCCGGCTCGGAAAGGCTGCAGCTCAGCACGGGGATCTCGCGCGCCTGGTCGATGCCGCGCGCCCGGCAGGCAGCGCGGAACCCGGCGAAGAACCGCCAGCACGAGATGCCGATCAGCGTGCAGAACACGTAATCGGGGCGCGCCTCGAGGATGGCGTCGATCGCCTGGCCCAGCTCCTGCTCGCCGACCGGCACGTAGCGTTCGGAGACGATGCTGCCGCCGCGGCCGAGCACCGCCTCGCGCAGGATGCGGTTGTTCTCCCACGCCCAGATGTAGTTCGATCCCAGGCAGAAGAAGCGCGGGCCCCGGTGCCCGGCAGCCGCCTGCCCGAGCACATGGTCGGCGAGCGGCACGATGTGCTGGTTGGGCGCGGCTCCGGTGTAGATGACGTTGGCCGCACTCTCGAACCCCTCGTAGTGCGACGGATACCAGAGCAGCGCGTCGCGCTTCTCGACGAGCGGGATCAGCTCCTTGCGGCTCGAGGAGGTGTAGCAGCCGACGATGTGCCGCACGCCGCGATCGATCAGCCGGCTGCACAGCAGCTTGTAGCGCGCGAGGTCGCCGCCCGGATTGGCCAGCACCGGCTGCAGCGCCGCCCCGCAGCTCTCATTGGCTTCGCGCAACCCGAGCAGTGCGCCGTTCAGCATGGCCCGGCCGATGGCGCCGTACGGGCCGTCGGTGGAGAACAGCAATCCGATGCGGGTGATGTCCAAGCGTTGCCCACTTCCTGACGCGGATGACCGCTGGCTGACGCGCCATCGGCAACAGTGCCGGATTACGCAGCAGATGCCGCGGCATTAGGCAGGCATGGGGCGCGAGAGGAGAGCAGCGTTGCTCAGCGCTTAAGGAAGAGGCTGGAAGAAGCGCCGCGCCCTGTCAAGGGCTCAAACCGGCGCCTGCCCGCGGCTCAGGGCGTGGTGAGTTCCGCCTCGCGTCCCACGCTGCTGCCGTAGCGCCGGTAGTGCAGGGTCGCGGGTGCCTCCGCCGGCCGCTCGGCAAGGATCGCCGCGATCCGGTCGTGCATCGGCGAGCGGGCGCAGACCGGATCGGTAGCTGCCGCGTCGCCGGTGATCGCCAGCGCCTGGCAGCGGCAGCCGCCCCAGTCGATCTCCTTCATCGCGCAGGAGCGGCACGGTTCGGGCATCCAGTCGGTGCCACGGAAGCGCAGGAAGGCCGGCGCCGAAGTCCAGATCTCCTGCAGCGAGCTGTCGCGCACGGACGGGAAGACCATGCCGGGGATGCTCTCGGCCGCGTGGCAGGGCAGGGCGTGGCCGGACGGGGTGACGTTGAGGAAACGCTGTGCCCAGCCGCCCATGCAGGGCTTCGGCTGGTCGGCATAATAGTCGGGCGTCACGTAGTCGATGGTCAGGCTGTCGAGATACTGCTCGCGGCCGACTCGCACCGCTCCGGTGACCGCGTCGAACTGGGCGCGGTCGGGCAGCAGGGCCGCGCGGTTGACGAACGCCCAGCCGTGATACTGCGTGTGGGCGATCTCCACCCGCCCCGCACCCAGCCTGTGGCCGAGGGCCAGCATCTCCGGCACGCGCGCATGGTTCTGGCGGTGGACGACGAAGTTCACGGTCAGCGGCATGCCCTCGGCGGCGAGCAGCCGCGCCGCCTCCAGCTTGCGGGCCTGGGCGCCGCGCAGGCCGCCGATACGCTCCGCCGCCTCCACGTCGACATCCTGGAAGGAAAGCTGCACATGGTCGAGGCCGGCCTGGGCGAGCGCGTCGAGCGATCGCGCATCCATCATCACCCCGGAGGTGATCAGGTTGGTGTACAGCCCGAGCCGGGTCGCGTGGGCGACGAGCACCGGCAGGTCAGGCCGTGCCATCGGCTCGCCGCCGGAGAAATGTACCTGCAGGATGCCGAGTGCCGCCGCCTGCTCGAACACGCGCTGCCAGTCGGCGGTCTCAAGTTCGACGCCGCGCTTCTCGAGCTCGAGCGGATTCGAGCAATAGACGCACTGCAGCGGGCAGCGGTGGGTCAGCTCGGCCAGCAGGCTGAGCGGCGGGGGAGGGGCGTTGATGCCGTCGGGCGAGCTGGTGCTCATGCGGGCGTGCCCATGCTGTCGCACCTGAGGACCCTGCGGCTGGAAAGATCCTGGATCATCCCCAGGACGTCACCGGCGATCACCTCACGTGGAGCGTTGAAGCGTCCTGCCAGACCATCGATGATCTGGCCGATGCTGGATGTCCCGTCGATCAGCCGCAGCACCTCGGTGGCCGTCTGGTCGGGAATGAACGCCCGCTCGGGAGCCAGCACCACCCACTGGTCGCGAACCCCGTCATGCTGGAGCCGCACGCCGCGGGAGAAACGGGGGATGTTGGTCTCGTCGATCACGGGTCGAGGGCTCCATCGTCCCATGCCGGGCAGTCTTGCATCCGGCACTCCGCCTTCGCGGCTGGCGCCCGGGTCCGTCCCCTGGTCCCGCTAGCTTGCCGCGACATCCGCGGTCGGTCGCCGTGGAACAACGCACTCGAGCCGGTTCAAGGAGACGGTCTGGAAGGCGACCGCCTCATGGTGGGGCGCCAGCAGAAGATCGCCTGGTGACACGCGACCGGGGCAAAAGAACAGGGAACTGTCACCCGCATGAAGCAGGCGACAGTCCTGCAGTCCTTGAACTACTTGCGCTCGCCGCAGACGTAGCTGTTGATCTCGGCGCCGAGAGCGACTTCCGTAACCTTGGGGGCGTTCCAGCTCATCAGTTTTCCTCCAGCTCGGTTTTTCGATCGGTTCGATCGCGTGGCCAGACTAAGACCACTGAAATCAATATAGGAGAATTGCAGGGTCAAATCCAGAGCCCAGACCGGGTTCGGCCCCCTGCTGCGCCGTCAAATCCGCCGTGTCGCCGGCCTGCCACGCCCCGGCCGTTCAGCCCGCTTGGGCCGCCAGCCCCCTGGTTCGCCAGGCCGCGTCATCAATGCACGATCGGGCAGACCGTGTTGCTGTCGATGGTGCCGTCGCCGAAGAACACGCCGTCGGCCGCCACCGATCCCTGCGTGGCGAACTTGCCGCCGTCCGGCGGCGGCGGGTTGCTGGGCGACCAGGTGAAGGCGAAGCTGTCGTCCCAGGTCGCGTGCCAGGACTTGCCGCCCCTGACCAGGGTGAACGCCTTCTTCGTCATGTTGACGTGGATGAGGTCGCCGTCCGGGCATTTCTGCGTGTAGACGGCCGGCGACGCCCAGGCTGTGGTCGTCCAGGCTGCCGTCGCGAATAGGCCTGCCGCCATGGCGAGCGGGGTTGCGGCCATGGCCGAGCGGACGGCAAGGCGCCTGATCGTCTTCATCCTGGTCCTCCTGATTTTTCGTTGCTGATTTTTCGTTGCGAGATCCCCCGGCCGGCCGCGGCCGCCACCATGGGAACAGAGCCGCGGGAACGAGCTCATGGGGTACCGGAGCCGCCGGCGGTTCGACACCGCCGGCCCCGGCCGCTCATTTCGCTGGCAGGCTGTGGTAGTAGGCCGCAAGATTGGCAATGTCCGCATCGCTGAGCGACTTGGCGACCAGCGACATCGTCTCGTTCTGTCTGGTTCCGTTATGGAATGCGGTGAGCTGTGCGGCGAGGTAGGTCTCGTTCTGCCCGGCGAGGTTGGGTGCATCGGGCGCCACCGCGATGCCGTTCGCGCCGTGACACGCCGCACACTGGGTCGACCTGGCCTTGCCGGCCGCGATGTCCGCCGCACTCGCCTGGCTGCCCAGGCTGGCCACGGAAGCCGCAAAACTCGCCGCCGCCAGAACGAGGTTCGAAATCTTATGCACGATCAGTCTCCCTACTTACCGGTGTACGTTATCCGATATACTGCGCCACCGAAATCATCAGATACCAGCAGGGAGCCGTCCTTCATCTCCTTCACGTCCACCGGGCGCCCCTGATAGCTGTGGTCCGGCTTCAGCCAGCCCGACGCGAACACCGTCATGTGGGCCGAGCCGTCCGGCTCGACATGCGTGAACAGAACCCGCGCACCGACCGGCACCGTGCGGTTCCACGAACCATGCTGCACGCTGAAGAGACCGTCGCGATAGCGCGACGGGAACGGGCCGCCGGTGTAGAAGGTCAGGCCGAGATCGGCGGCATGGGCGATCGTCTCGACAACCGGGAACACCACGCCCTCCGGCGGAGTCGTGTCCTTCCACAGCACGGTCCGCGTGTGGCCGCCGCCATACCAGGGATAGCCGAAATTCTCGCCCGCCTTGGTGGCGTGGTTGAGTTCGCCCGGCGGCTGATCGTCGCCCATCCCGTCGACCTGGTTGTCGGTGAACCACAGCGTGTGGTCGACCGGGCTGAAGGCGACGCCCACCGAGTTGCGCAGGCCGTGCGCATAGACCTGCCGATCCGAGCCGTCCTGGTTGATGACGTTGATCGCCCCCATGCCGGCCTTGTAGAAGATGTCGTAATCCTCCTTGGGCATGACGTTGATCGGCTCGCCAAGCGCCATGTACAGCCGGTTGTCGGGCCCCACCGTGCAGACCCGCGCGCCGTGGTTGTAGATCGCGAACTTGGTCGGGATCAGATGGTCCTGGGCCACGATGTCGTGCTCGGCGGGAGTGTTGTCGCCGTCCGTCTCGGGGTCGAACTTCAGGACCCGGTTGAGCTCGACCACGAACATCGTGCCGTCGGGCGCGAAGCACACGCCGTTCGGGTCCTTGAAGCCGACCTGCGGCTCGAACGACGTCACCTCCGCCTGTCCCGGTCCTGGCTTGTGGATGCGCCAGACGAAGTCCTTGCGCGTGCCTACGAACACGTCGCCCGACACCGGGTCGATGGCCAGCGAGCGCGCCGAAGGGACCAGCGCGTAGAGCGCGATATGGAAGCCGGGCGGCATCTTGATGCTCCTCAGCATCCGGATCTTGTCAGCCGCATCCTGGCCGCCCTGCGGCACGCTCTGCGCCGCACTGCTGTCCTGCGCCTGCGCGACGCCGGACGGGCCGAACGGCAGGGCAGCCGGCACCGTCAGGCTGAGCGCGAGCACCGAGCCCGCGCATCGGGCGAACGTTTTCATTCCCGTCTCTCCACTATTCTCTTTTCGATGTTCCGGGCCAGCCGACGGCCCGGTTCGTGACGCCGGCGGCAACGCTCCGGTGGCGATCAGCCGCCGAACACCTCCGGGTTGATGCAGCAATCGCCGCGTCCCCCGGAGAGCACCTGCTTGATGTTGCGCACGACGATCTCGCCCATCCTGAGACGCGTCTCCAGCGTGGCCGAGGCGATGTGCGGCACGATCACCACGTTGTCGAGCTCGGCCAGGCCCGGCGCGAGCGCCGGCTCGTTCTCGAACACGTCGAGCGCTGCGGCGAAGATCCGGCGCTCGCGCAACGCCTCGACCAGTGCGACCTCGTCGATCACCGGGCCGCGGCTTGCATTGACCAGGATCGCGGTGGGCTTCATCTGCCGCAGCTCGGCGGCACCGATATAGTGCCGTGTCTCCGGGGTCAGCGGCGTATGCAGGGTGACGAAGTCGGACTGGGCGAGGAGTGTGGCCTTGTCGACGAACTCGGCGCCATGCTCGCGCTCGAAATCCTCGCTGCGCCGCACGTCGGTATAGAGGATGCGCATGTCGAAGCCGCGCGCCTTCCTGGCCACGTTGCGCCCGATCCGCCCCAGGCCCGCGATGCCCAGCGTGCGCCGGTCGACATCCTGGCCGATGAAGAACATCGGCTTCCAGCCCGCCCACTGCCCGCTGCGCAGGTAGCGCTCGCTTTCCGGGATCCGCCGCGCGGCGGCCAGCATCAGGGCGAGCGTGTGGGTGGCGGTCGCGTCGTCGAGCACGGAGGGCGTGTTGACCAGCGCGACCTTGCGCGCGCTCGCAGCAGCGATATCGAAATTGTTGGTCCCCACCGCGAAGTTGGCGACCACCCGGCATTGCGGGCCGGCCGCGTCGAGCACCGCCCCGTCGATCTGGTCGGTCAGCAGCGTCACCAGGCCGGCGCGTCCACGCACGCGTTCGAGCAGCTCCTCGCGGCTCAGCGCCCGGTCGTCGGGATTGACCTCGACATCGAACGACTCCGCCAGGGCGGCGATGGTCTGCTCGGGAATGGCGCGCGTGACATAGATGCTCTGTGTCATGTCCAGGTCCTCGGTCTCGTCGTGTCAGGTGAGGGAGGCGGCGACGAGATCGGCCAGCTCCTGGTCCTCGCGCGGCAGCAGGCCGCTGATGCCGATCGCGCCCAGCGTGCCGCCCGCGCCGCGGGCCAGCACCGCGCCGCCCGCCAGCCCGGTCAGCTTCGGGTCCGCCCAGTAGCTCGCCGGCAGGCTGTCGCGCTGCAGGCGGGCGTGGAACTCGGCGGTGGTGATCCCCAGCCGGGCGGCCGAATAGGCCTTGGCCTGTGACAGCTCGACGCTGCGCACCGGGGCTGCGTCCATGCGCAGGAAGCACAGCAGCAGGCCACGCTCGTCGCAGATCGCCACGCAGACCGGCTTGCCGAACCGCGCGCTTTCGCGCACCGCCAGCTCCGCGAGCCCCTGGGCTGTTTTCATCTCCACGCTTGCTGTCTCCTCGATCGGAATGTCAGGTGCCGCACTCCCGGCTCCCGCAACCCGGCTGCCGAAATCCCAGGTGCCAGGCTCGCGGGTGCCAGGGTCTCAGATGCCAGGGTCTCAGGTCCCTCGAGCTCAGGGCCGCCCGCCCGCCGACCCCACGGCGCCGGCAAGCGGCCTGTGCTGTCCGGCGGCGCGCCCTGCGTCCGCCTCGGCGGCGATCTCCTGCTGCGGTTTGCCCCCGACGCGCCGGTACACCCAGGCGGTGAGCATCGGGGTCAGTATGGCGGTGACGATCACCGACGCCGCGACCTGCACGGTGGCCGGCCCGGCGACGGCCGCGTAGCTGGGGTCGGCCATGGCGATCGCCTTGGGCACCGCCGCCGCGTTCCCCGCCGTGCTGGACGCCGCAGCACCGGCCACTCCGGAGCCGCCGAGCAGCCGGTCGGCGAGGATGCAGCAGCTGCCGGTCAGGGCCACGACGAACACGCCGAGCAGCAGCCCGGAGACGCCGGCGCTGACCACCGAATGCAGGTTGATGTTCTGGCCGAGGGTGAAGGCCATGAACGGCACGATGACCGGCTCGTGGCGGCCGAAGAAGGCGCGGATGTCCGGATCGAGATTGCCGAGCAGGGCGCCGGCACCGATCGGCGCCACCACCGAGACCATGGCGAGCCACGGGATATTGGCCAGCCCCGCGCCGACCAGGAACAGCATGGTGACGAACGGCCCGGTCTCGATGCTCTGCGGCACGTAGGTGCTGGCATCCTCGCTGTTGCCCATGACGCTGGTCAGGGCGAGGAACATGCCGCCGTTGGTGTCGCTCATCGCCGCCATCAGCGCCAGCGTGCTGAAGCCGAGGAAGTTGGCGTGGAAGAAGTGCGCCACCGACCAGGCGACGAGCATCGCCAGGGCCAGCTTGGTGAACAGGATGCCGAAGCCGCGCTTGAGCATCTTCGGCGCGCCGCGCAGCGTCATCTTGGTGCCGACAGTGAACAGGTACATGCCCAGCACCGTCGGATAGCCCTGCGCACTGAGCGCCTGCGTGAAGCCGCCGATATGCAGCAGATGCGGAAAGAAGGTGTTGACGATCATGCCGATGAACAGCGGCACGACCATCAGCCCGCCCGGCACCTTGTTGATTGCCTTGAATATCGGCATCAGACTTTCCCTTCCCCGGGGCACGGCTCGCTGCTTTGTTGCGCGAGCCTGTTCGGCCATGCGCCGGGCGTTGATCTCGCCCGGTCGTCCTGCGTTCAGCCTTCTGACTTGATCTCGTGGTTGGCCAGCAGCTCGAGCGCCCGCACCAGTCCCGAGTGATCCCAGCCGCCGCCCTCGTGAGCAGCGCAGGCGTTGAACAGCTCCTGCGCCGTCGCCGTGTTGGGCAGCGACACGCCGAGCGCCTTGGCGCCCTGCAGCGCCAGGTTGAGGTCCTTCTGGTGCAGCTCGATCCGGAAACCCGGCTTGAAGTTGCGCTTGATCATCCGCTCGCCATGCACCTCGAGCACGCGCGACGCCGCGAAGCCGCCGAGCAGCGCCTGGCGGACGCGGGCCGGATCCGCACCCGCCTTGGCAGCGAACAGCAGCGCCTCGCCGACCGCCTCGATGTTCAGCGCCACGATGATCTGGTTGGCAACCTTCGTTGTCTGCCCTGCGCCGTTGTCGCCGACGAGGGTGATGTTCTTGCCCATCAGCTCGAACAGCGGACGCACGCGCTCGAAGATCTCCTCGCGGCCGCCGACCATGATCGTCAGGCTCGCCGCCTTGGCACCGACCTCGCCGCCCGACACCGGAGCGTCGAGATAGAAGCTGCCGAGGCCCTCGACACGTTCGGCGAACTGCTTGGTGGCGAGCGGGGCGATCGAGCTCATGTCGACCACCACCGAGCCCGGCTTCAACGCGCCGGCGACACCGTGCTCGCCGAACAGCACAGCCTCCACATGGGGCGTGTCGGGCACCATGGTGATCACGATCTCGGCCTGGGCTGCGACCTCGGCCGGCGTGCGGCAGGCGATCGCGTCGGACCCGGTCATCTCGCCGGGCACGCCCGAGCGGGTTGACAGGTAGAGCGTGTGACCGCCCTTGATCAGGTTCTCGGCCATGGGACGTCCCATGATGCCTAGACCGATGAAGCCGACCTTCATGCTGCAACTCCTTGTCGTTCCCCGGGGTCGTTCCCCGGGGTCGTTCCCCGGGGTCGTTCCTCAGGTCGCGCGCCGCGCAGGCTGGCGGGCCCCCGGGCGATCCTTGGAGCGGCCCTCGGGGCGGGATCAGGTGCGGAACAGGGCGCGCGAGACGTCGCGCGCGGTGCCGCACAGGCGGGGGCCGAGATGTGGGAAGCTCGCGGCGTCGATCTGCATCACCGTGCCGACGGCGCTGATCGCCGCGACGACGCGGCCCGTCTGGTCGCGCACCGGTGCGGCGATGCAGCGCAGGTCGGGCGCCTGCTCCTCGTCGTCGGTCGCCCAGCCGCGTTCGCGCACCAGAGCTAAATGCGCGCGAAAATTGTCCGGATCGGTGATGGTGTTGGGCATGCGCCCTTCGAACGGGATCAGGGCCAGCATCTCGTCGAGCTCCTCCGGCGGCAGCCAGGCGAGCAGCACCTTGCCGAGTGCGGAGCTGTTCAGCGGGAAGCGCTTGCCGACCCAGGATTTGACCATGATCTCGAGGTCGCACTCGATGCGCGCCAGATAGACCGCCTCGTGCCCGTCGAGCACCCCGAGATGGCTGATCAGTTGCAGATCGCGCGCCAGCGCCCGCAGGAACGGCCTGGCTTCGCGCTCCAGGCTGCGATTGACGGAAGCGAGCCCGGCCAGCTCGATCAGCCGCAGGCCAAGCGCGTGGCCGCCGTCGGAGCCGACCTTGAGCAGCCCCAGGCCGCACAGGGTGGAGATCAGATGATGGGCCGAGCTCTTCGGCAGCCCCAGCCGCGAGCGCACGGCGGTGAAATTCAAGCCCGGTTCGCGCGCCACGAGGTCCAGCATGGCCACGGCGCGCGCCACGGCAGGAACCTTGTAGCGCTCCTGCTCGGACAACCCGGATCGGGACATTTCATTCATCGGCAGACCAGCACTCGAAGCATCCCCGGGGAGGAGACGGGCGAAGAACCAAGTCCAGCAAGTTCAATACCTGGAACTGTAGTTCACAATTTGGGAATCGTGCGCCCGGCTGATCCGGGTGTCAATCCGGCCCGTATGGGAGCCCGCACGAGATGCCGCCGTGCGCCACCGCGGGCACGGAGGGCTGGATCGGCGCGTGCTCCGATACTTCGCCAACCCGGAGCGCCTTAACACCGAGGCCGCCTTAACCGGCGATTCATCGAAGCGAGGGAGGATCGGGGGCAGGTCGGGTCATTGGCGATCCGGCGGCTGGAGCAGAGGAAGCTGACATCCATGGGTGCTTGGCGCTCTTCCTCCACGCCTGGTGCGACGCGCCCGGAGCCGTCTTCGCCGACCACCGGCCTGATGCCTGCCCTCACCGTGCTGCGCGCCCTGCTGGCCTGGTGGGTTGTTGCCTTCCACATCGCGCCGCTCGCGCCGTTCCGCTTCGACCAGCGCAGCCCGCTGCTGTTCTCGGGCATGCTGTGCGTCGACGGGTTTTTCATCCTGTCCGGTTTCGTGCTGTTCAGCGTCTACCCGGTGCTGTTGCGGCGTGGACGGCCCGACCTGCTCGGCCGGTTCTATGTCGCGCGCTTCGCCCGCCTGTATCCGCTGCATGTTGCGGTGCTGTGCGCGTTCGTGGCGCTGGTGCTTGGCTGCCGCGTGGCGCATGTCTCGATGAGCAGCCTGTCGGCCTTCACCCCACGCGCCCTGGCCGTCCAGGTCTTCCTGCTCAACGGCTCGCTGTTTCCCGACGTCACCGGCTGGAACTACCCGTCCTGGTCGGTGGGCGCGGAAGTCGTCGCCTACCTCGCCGCACCGGTCCTGTTCCTCCTGCTCGGCCGTCTGCGGCCGCGGCAGGCCCTGCTGCTGGCGCTGCTTCTCGGCACGCTGCTCGTCGCGCTGTGTTCGGCCGACATGCTGCTCGCCGCCCACCGCGCCGTGCCGCGCGTCCTGCTGGAGTTCAGCTTCGGCGCGCTGTCTTGCCGGCTCGTGCAGCGCTTTCGTCTGCAACTGCTCGCCGCGCGCGCCCCTGCTCTGGCCGCGACCTTCGTGCTGCTCGCGGTTGCCGCAGCGGCGGGGCTGCACGGCGCGTTCGTGGCCTGCCTTGCCGCATTGATCGCACTGCTCTCATTGCGCAACGAGCTGTATCGTGGCCTGGCCGGACAGGCAGAGCGCCTGGGGCTGCATCTGGGCGAGACGTCGTACGGCGTCTATCTCTGCCACGCCCTGGTGCTCACGCTCTGGGCTGGTGCGACGACACGGCTGCATCTGCCCGTGCTGCACCATCCGCTGCCCGCGGCGCTGCTGCTTGCCGCCACGATCCAGGGGATGGCGAGCGCGCTGTACTGGCTTGTCGAGATCCCGATGCGCAACCGGATCCGGGCGGCATGGCACATCGGCGTGGCCCGGCAGCCGGCTGGCCCCGCCTGGATCCACGCATCCGGTGCGGAGCAGGGCGCGTCCTTGGGGCTGGCCACCGAGTCCGGCGGTCGGTGAGTGCGGGTCAGCCTGAAGCGTCGAGCCAGTTCCTGATATTGCTGACCGTGTCCTCGTAGAACAGGCGGTAGATCTCCTCGCTGACATAACCGATATGGGGTGTCGCCAGCACGTTCGGCAGCGTCCGCCACGGGTGCTCGGCGGGCAGCGGCTCGACGTCGAACACGTCGAGGCAGGCTGCCGCGATTCGCTTCCCGCTCAGCGCCGCGATGAGCGCCGCCTCGTCGACGATCGGCCCGCGCGATGTGTTGACCAGCAGCGCGCTCGGCTTCATCAACGCGAGCAGCGGCGCGCCCACCAGGCCGCGCGAGCGCTCGCCCAGCACCAGATGCACGCTCAGCACGTCGGACTGGCGGAACAGTTCGTCGCGCTCGACCCGCTCGGCACCGACCTCGCGTGCCCGTTCGGCGGTGAGATTGTGGCTCCACGCGATCGGCCGCATGCCGAACGCGCTGCCGATCCTGGCCACCTCCGCGCCGATATTGCCCAGGCCCAGCAGACCCAGCGTGCGCCCGGCGAGGCCTGAGCCGACCGACCGTTGCCAGCCCCCGGCGCGCAGCGAGTTGGCCTCGCCCACCAGGTCGCGCATGCCGGCCAGGATCAGCGCCCAGGTCAGCTCGATCGTCGAGCGCGAGCTGTAGCGCGTGTGCAGCACCGGCACGCCGCGCGCTTCGGCGGTTGCGACATCGATGGAAGCGTTGCGCGGACCCGTCGAGCAGATCAGCCGCAGCCTGGGCAGCCGGCCAAGGATGGCGGCGGTCAGCGGCGTGCGCTCGCGCATCACGCAGACGATCTCGAAGGGTGCGAGCCGTTCGACCACCGCGTCCTCGTCGCGCAGATGGTCATTGAAGATGGTGATCTCGGCACGTGTCTCCAGGCTCGACCAGTCGGCGAAGCGGCGGGCGACGTTCTGGTAATCGTCCAGCACGGCAATACGCATGGAACCTCCGGGGCGCGGGCGGCCGCGATGGCCGATGTGACCGGTTCAACGCCGGCTCCGCCCGCCGCGTTCAGCCCCTCTTGACGCGAAGTGCACCGGGGCCGACAGTGCGTTCTGTCGTCCTTGTCCGTACAAGTCCGACAAGCCAGAGCCACCGAGGGGTCTCGCCGCATCATGATCGACCGGTCTTCGGCCGAGCCGTTCTACCTGCAGCTCGGCCGCCTGCTGTCCGAGCAGATCGCCTCCGGCGTGTTCAGCGACGGGAGGCTGCCGAGCGAGAGCGAGCTGTGCCGGCGCTTCGACCTGTCACGCTCGACGGTTCGCGAGACGCTGCGGTCGCTGGAACAGGAGGGCAAGGTGCGGCTGGTCGAGCGGCGCGGCGCCTTCATCTGCGGCGACGAGCATCCGGGCTGGATGCTGCAATGTCCCGAGGGGTTCTCGGAGAACGAGGCGACACGCAACAACCGCACGGTCGAGACCCGGGTGCTCGGTGTGCAGCGTTGCCGCCTGCCGGACGAGGCCTGCACGGCGCTCAAGCTGCCGCCCGGTGCGCGCGGCCTGAAGCTGGAACGGGTCCGACGCGTGGACGGCACCTTGGCCTTGTACGCCGTGAACTACCTGGTCGAGGAGTTGGCTGGCCTGATCGGCGACGGCTCGCATCTCGCCGGAACCGCCTCGCTCAACCGATGCCTGCGTGCCGCCGGCTGGCTGGAAGCGGGTGCCAGGCGATCACTGCGCGCGGTCGCCGCCGATGAACGGCTGGCCGCCCATCTCGACGTGCCGCCTGGCCACCCGCTGATGCTGGTGCGCTCCGTGGCCTGGGACGCCAGCGGTCGTGCTTTCGATTTCTACACCTCCTTCCTGCGCAGCGATGTCGTCGATGTCGAGATCGAGGTCCAGGTGGCGCGCGGCCGGCGCTGAAGCTGCGACGCCTGCAGTCGGAGCGCCTGAGGCAATCGGCGGAGCGGCGCCGGCAAGACAACAAAGTCATAACAAAGTCATAAGGGACGGGAGACAGGAAGATGTTCAGGAGCAACGGTGCGCGGTGGCTGGTCGTGATCGGCTGCGCCGCAGGTCTCGGCTGGCCGCTGGCTGCTACCGCGCAGGACAAGATCGTGCTGACCGTCGCCATGGCGGCCAATCCGCAGATGGAGACGGCCGAGAAGCTGGTCGACGCGTTCTATGCTCAACACCCCGGCATCACGGTGAGGTTCCAGACGCTGCCGGAGAACGAACTCAGGCCTACCGTGCTGAAGGACGTGGCAACGAATTCAGGCCAGTTCGACGTCGTCATGATAGGCAGTTACGAGGTGCCGCTCTGGGCGCAGAAAGGCTGGCTGGTCGACCTGTCCACCCACCTGCTGAAGAATGACCCGGGCTATGACGCGGACGATCTGCTGAAGCCGATCGCCAACCTTATGACCTGGAAGACCGACATGTACGGGCTGCCCTTCTATGGCTCGTCGTCCTTCATGTTCTACCGCAAGGATCTGTTCCGCGCGGCCGGCCTGTCGATGCCCGAGCATCCGACATGGCAGCAGATCGCAGGTTTCAGTGCCAAGCTGAACCAGCCGCAGCATGGCGTGTCGGGCATCTGCCTGCGTGGCGTGCCCGGCTGGGGCCAGAACCTTGCCGCCATCACGACGGTGATCAACACCTTCGGCGGAAGCTGGTTCGACCAGAGCTGGAGGCCGCAACTCACCGCGCCCGCCACCGTGCAGGCGGTGAAATTCTACGTTGACCTGTTGCGCAGCAGTGGCGAGCCGGATGCGGCGAAGGATGGCTGGCAGGAATGTCTGCAGCTCTTCACGCAGGGCAGGGCGGCGATGTGGTATGACGACACGGTGTTCGCTGGTCCGGCCCTCGACCAGGCCGCCCCCACGGTGCGTGGCAATATCGGCTTTGCCCTCGCGCCGCACGACCGCACCGCCTATTCCGGTTGGCTGTGGTCGTGGGCGTTGTCGATCCCGAAGACCAGTCGCCACGTGCAGGCGGCTTGGGACTTCATCTCCTGGCTGACCAGCAAGGACTATATCAAGCTTGCGGGCGAGAAGGCGGGCTGGGGGCAGGTGCCGCCCGGGTCACGCCGCTCGACCTATGAGATCCCGGCCTACCAGGCCGCGACCGCGAGTTACGGCGACCTGACGCTCCAGTCCATCGCGCATGCCGATCCGCTGCATCCGACCGTCATGGCGGTGCCTTATACCGGGGTTCAGTATGTCTCGATCCCCGAGTTCGTGCAGATCGGCGATTTCGTGTCGCAGCAGATCGCCGGCGCGATCAGCGGCTCGCTGAGCGTCAAGCAGGCGCTCAGCGCGAGCCAGGCGAAGACTTCCCAGATCATGGACGATTCAGGCTACACGAACTGAGTCCCCCCAGTGCCCACCACCCTCACCCTCAGGGCACAGGCCGCGGCGGAGGCGGCGTCGCGGCCGGATGCCTGGGCCGGCTGGCGGCGGCGCTGGGCACTGAGATTGCCGCTGTTGCCGGCGTTGCTGGTCACGGTCGCACTCACGCAGTTGCCGTTCGCGATGACGCTCTACTACAGCTTGCAGCGTTGGAACCTGCTGAGCCTGAGACCTCGCCGCTTCGTGGGTCTGCATAACTTCGTTGCAGCCTTCAACGACTCTACCTTCTTGCACGCGCTCGGCAACACGCTGCTGATGACCGGCTCGATTGTCGTCTGCTCGGTTCTGGCTGGCACGCTGCTTGCGGTAGGGCTCAACCGGCCGTTCCTCGGTCGCAACCTGCTGCGCACACTGGCCATCACGCCCTTCTTCATCATGCCGGTTGCTGCGGCCTTGTTCTGGAAGGCGGCTTTGTTCGATCCCAGCTTCGGCTTGTTCGGCTGGCTTACCGCCTCCCTCGGCTTGGGCCGGATCAACTGGCTCAGCCAGCACCCCATGGTCTCGGTGGTGATGATCTCGGCATGGCAATGGAGTTCCTTCGTGTTGATGATCATCCTCGCTGGCTTGCAGAGCTTCCCCGAGGAGGTGGAGGAGGCGGCGCTGGTCGATGGTGCAACCCGGGCGCAGATCTTCCGGCTGCTGACCCTGCCGCATCTGCGCCCGTTCCTTGAGCTGAGCGCACTGCTGGTCGCGATGTACGCGCTGGAGAACTTCGCGGCGATTTCGCAGCTCACGGCCGGCGGTCCGGCCTATGCCACCACGAACCTGTCCTACTACGTCTACCTGCAGGCGTTTAGCGCCTTCAGCATAGGCCGTGCCTCGGCCTATGGTGCGGTGTCGCTGCTGGTGGCCCTCGCCCTGGTCACACCGCTGCTCCGCCTCGTCTCGGGCATCCTGCGCTTGGAGGGACGATGAGCCGGCTCGAGCGCGCGCGGCGCGACACGCGCTTCGGCGCGGCGGCGGCGGCGGCGACGTTCGGTAGTCTGCTGATGGTTGCACCGATCATCTGGATGGTGCTGACCAGCCTGAAGACCGAGGAGCAGGCTGTCAGCTTCCCACCCGCCTTGCTGTTCAGGCCCACGCTCGCGCACTATCGTGCTGCGCTGGATGACGCCTTCGCAGGCTTCGCCCTCAACTCGTTGCTGGCTGCCGGGCTGTCGACCCTGATCGTGATCGCGCTTGCCGTGCCGGCCGCCTACGCGCTTTCGGTCCGCCCCGTGGCGCAGTGGCGCGATGCGCTGTTCTTCTTCATTTCCACGAAGATGATGCCGATCGCTGCCGGCATCGTGCCACTCTATCTGATCGCGCGAACGCTCGGGCTGCTGAACAGTCTCGCCGTCCTGGTGCTACTCTATGTTGGCATGAACCTGCCGCTGGCCATCTGGATGATCCGATCCTTCATGATCGAACTGCCGCGTGAGCTGCTGGAGGCGGCGCGGGTGGACGGTGCCGGGCCCATGCGGGAGATCGGCTCGATCATCCTGCCGCTGATCCGGCCGGGTCTCGCTTCGACAACCCTGCTATGTTTCCTGTTCGCCTGGAACGAATATTTCCTGGCGGTGAACTTCACCAGCACTACCGGCACGCTCACCGTCTTCCTGCAGCGATTCCTCAGTTTCGGGAGGCTCTACACGGCGCAGGTCGCCGCCGTGGCGACCCTGGTCAACATCCCTGTCGTTGCCGCAGGCTGGCTCGCGCAGCGCAACCTGGTGCGCGGTCTGACCTTCGGCGCCGTGAAGTAGAGAGGAGCAGTCCGATGCGCGCCATACAGGTCGCGGCCGACCTTGCTATCAGCGAGATCGAAGTGCCTTATCCCGAGCCCAGGGACGATGAGATCATCCTCGCGCCTCTGGCGGCGGGCATCTGCGGCACCGATCTGCATATCGCGCGTGGTGAGTTCCCGATGGCCCGTTTGCCGATCGTGCCACTGCACGAATTCGCCGGGCGTGTTGCGGCGGTCGGGCGCGATGTGCGTGGCTACCGCGAGGGCGATCTGGTGACTGCGGACCCGAACGTGGCCTGCAACGCCTGCCAATGGTGTCGCCGCGGGCGTCCGAACCTGTGCGAGCGGCTCGAGGTGGTGGGCGTCACACGTGCCGGCGCCGCGGCCGAGCGCGTTGCGGTGCCTGCGCGTTGTGCCGCGCACCTGCCGAACGGGCTTGAGCCGGGCGTGGGTGCGCTGATCGAGCCGCTCGCCTGCGCCTGCAATGCCATTGCCCGTGCCGGTAGCCTGCGCGACCGGCGAGTGCTGGTCATGGGAGCCGGCGTCATGGGGCTGCTGATCGCCATTCTGGCGCGCCGGGCCGGTGCCGGATCGCTCACCGTCTCCGATCCGCTCACCGCCAAGCACCGGATCGCGACTGCGGTCGGCGTCGAGCGGGCGGTCGTGCCCGACGCGCTGGTCGGCGAACGCTTCGACATCGTCTTCGAGGCGGCCGGGCGGCTGCCGGCTGCCCGCCAGGTGCTTTCGCTGCTCGACAGGATGGGGATTTGGATGCAGGTGGGCGTTCTGGCGCCGCTTGAGCAGATCCCGCTCTCGCCGTTCGAGATCTTTGATCGCGAGCTGAGCGTCATTGGCTCCAATTCGCTCGCCGATCGTTTCCCCGACGCGATGTCGCTGATGCCCGATATCGCGGACGACGCGGCGCGCCTGATCACCGGGCGGGCGAGCGTCTGGGACTTCGCCGGGGCGCTGGAGGCGGCGCGCGCTCCCACCTCGGTCAAGACGCAGCTCCTCTTCTGACCGTACGTCTCAACATCAAGGACCTTACCATGACCGAACGATTGCTGAACCTGCCCAACCTGGCGGCGAGCTACCGGATGCAGCGTCTGTTCCCGAGCCGGCAGGCGGCGATCATCTGTCCGATCGATCACGGGCTGATCTTCCCGCGCGAGCGGATGCGCGGTCTGGAAGCACCGGCCGACGTGCTGCACGGCCTGAAGGACCAGGGTGCGACGGGCTTCATGATGAGCCCTGGCCTGGTCAAGCAGACCCAGATGGAGCTCGGGCAGGCCGGGCATCTCTCGCGGGTGATGGCAATCGACAGCTTCTGGCCGATCAGCGACGCGATGAGCGGGTTCGGCAATCTCATCGCCACCGTCGAGGATGCGGTCAGGCTCGGTGTGGATTGCGTGAAGCTGCTGATGCCGTGGAACGTGCCGCACGAGCAGAAGGTCAAGCTCACCGAGCGGCTCGGCCACGTGATCTCCGAGGCCGGCCGTTGGCAGATGCCGGTGATGGTCGAGCCGGTGCTGATCGGCGCCGAGCGGACGCGGGAGACGCTGGCCGCCGAGTTCGAGATCTCGCGCATCGCCTACGACCTGGGGGCCGACATCATCAAGATCGCTTTCCCTGGTGCGGAGGCCACCGCCCGGCTGGTCGGCGAGCTGAAGGTGCCGCTGGTCATCGCCGGCGGCCCGTTGCTCGCGGGCGAGCCGGCGCGTGCCCTGCGCGAGGTCGAGGAGGCGGTGAGCGCCGGCGCACAGGGGCTGATCGTCGGGCGCAATGTCTGGTCGCGCGATCCGGGAGCCGCGGCCGAGATGATGGCCGAACTCGGCAGGATCGCGCGCAGCCACCACGTCCACCGGGCCTGGTAGACCCGTCATGCCGGTGGTGCCGCCCGGTTCCGGCGCCTGGTGCGGCGTCGATCTCGGCACCAGCAACGTCAAGATCCTGCTGCTGGCCGATGACGGGCGCGTGCTGGCCCGAAGCGTGCGGCCGACGCCGCGCACCCTCGATGCTCTCGGCCCGTGCACGGACGGCGAGGCGCTGTTCGCGCTGGTCGAGGACCTGGTCATTGAGGCGGCGCGCTCCGCCGCTCTGCGCGTGCCCCTGCGGGCGATCTGCACCGCCGGCACCGGCGAGGACGGGCTGCTGCTGGACGCGGCGGACCGGCCGCTCGCCCTGGCCATCCCCTGGCACGACCGGCGCGGCGAGGTCTGCGCGGCCGAACTCGCGGCAGCCTCCGCCTGGCGCGAGGCGCGCTGGAGCGGCGGCCGGCCGCCGGTGCCGCTCGATGCGACGCGCACCGCTGCCAAATGGGCCTGGCTCGCGCGGCATCGGCCGGATCTCCTGGAGCGGGCGTCCTGCTGGGTAGCGCTCACCGACTACCCGGCGGTGCGCTGGAGCGGCCGGCGCTTCCTGAGCGAGACGCTGGCCGCCCGCACCGCCTGCTTCGACGTCCTCGGCCGCGCCTGGATCGAGCCGCTGCTCGCGGCCTGCGCGGCACCCCGCCTGCCGCCCGTCCTGGCGGGCGGGACCGTGCTCGGGCCCGTGCGGCACGGCCGGCTCGCCGCCGCCGGGTTGGCCGGCCCGCACACGATGGTCGTTGTCGGCGGCCACGACCATCCGATGGGCGGCTGGCTGGTCGCACGGCAGCAGCCCGGCGCCGTGCTCGACTCGCTGGGCACGGCCGAGCTCGTCTACCTCCAGTCGCACGCGGGCGCCGACCTGCCTGGCACCGCTCCGCCCCAAACCGCTCCGCCCCAAACCCTTCCGCCAGAGAGCCCCGCCTCCGGGGCCGCGCTGTTCGCGCTCTCGCGTCCCGTCGACGGCCAAGGCATCGCCTGGCTCGGGGTGATGGAGCTGTCCCGGGCGCTCGATCCGCTTCTGCGTGGGCCCGTCGCGCAGCAGCCCGAGCTGCGTGGTTTCCTCGAACGCGGCGCGCTGCCGGGGCAGCCCGGCGCCGGGGGGCTGCGCTACCTGCCCTGGCTCGAGCCCGCGCAGCTTGCGCCCGCAGCGCCGCCTGGCCTGCGGCTGCGCGCCGTGCTGGAAGGATGCGCGTTCCAGACGCGGCGCATGCTGGGCGAGGTGGCACTGCCCGGCGGCGCGCAGCGGCCGGTGTTCGTCGCCGGCGGCTGGTCGCGGATCGACGGCCTGATGCAGTTGCGGGCCAACATCCTTGGCGTGCCGCTGCTGAGGATCGAGGAGCCGGAACTCACCGCGCTCGGCGCGGCACGCCTGGCCATGCAGGCCTGCGGCGCAGCACCCGGGGCCAGCGTGCTCGCCACCCGCTGCTTCCAGCCCGACGCGGACCAGGCGGCGGCCTATGACGTGCTGTGCGCCTCGCCACCGGCCGGCCCGCCGGTGCCGGCCGCAGCACGGCCCGTGGCAGGCGACCCGTGCGCTTGCCGGCCGTTCCATTCCACACATCCGGGATCGGAGCCATGAAGAAGCTGATCAACGATGCGGGGCGCGTGGTCCCCGAGATGCTCGCCGCCCTGGTCCGGCTGCAGCCCGGCCTGCGGCTGCTGCCGGACGCGATGGCGGTGGTGCGCGACGGGCCGACAGGCGAGGTGGCGGTGCTGTCCGGCGGCGGCGCAGGCCACGAGCCGGCCCATGCGGGCTATGTCGGTCCGGGGCTGCTGCGCGGCGCGGTCAGCGGCGACGTGTTCACCTCGCCCTCGACGGACGCGGTGCTGGACGCGATACGCGCGGTCGGCGGCCCGGCCGGGGTGCTGCTGGTCGTGAAGAACTACACCGGCGACCGGTTGAACTTCGGTCTCGCCGCGGAGCTCGCCCGCGCCGAGGGCATCGCCTGCGAGATGGTGGTGGTGGCCGACGATGTGGCCCTCGCCGGCGCCGGCCGGTCGGCCGGTCGGCGTGGCATCGCCGGGACGGTGCTGGTGCACAAGGTGGCGGGCGCCGCGGCTGCGGCCGGACTCGCTCTCCCCGCCGTCAAGGCCGAGGCGGAGAGGGCCGCTGCCTCGCTGGCCAGCATCGGCGTCGGGCTGTCGGTCTGCACGGTTCCCGCCGCGGGCACGCCGGGCCATCAGCTCGGCGAGGACGAGATCGAGATGGGGCTCGGCATCCACGGCGAGGCGGGGGTGCGGCGCATGCCGATCCGCCCGGTGGGCGAGCTGGTGGACGGGATGTGCGGCCGCCTCGTCGGGGAACTCGGCCTCGAGCCGGGTGCGCGGATCGCGCTGCTGGTCAACGACCTGGGGGCGACGCCGCCGTCGGAGCTGCTGATCGCCGCCGGCGAAGCGCTGCGCGTCTTCGAGGCGGCCGGGGCCGTGGTCGAGCGCTGCTGGTGCGGCAGCTTCCTGACGGCACTCGACATGGCCGGCTGCTCGCTTTCGGCGATGCGGGTCGATGATGCGCGTCTCGAACGGCTGGATGCGGAGGCCTTCGCCGCCGGCTGGCAGCAGGGAGTGAAACCGGCTCCTGCTTCCGTGGTGGCACTGCGCCGGCGGCGAGGCACCGATGAAGCGTCCGCTGCGGAGCCGGGCGGCCTGGCTGGCAGCCGGATGGAGACGGTGTTGCGGGCAGTGGCGGAGGCGCTGCTGGGCTCGGAGGCGGAGCTGACGCGGCTCGACCAGGCGGTTGGCGACGGGGATCTCGGCATCAGCCTCAGCCGCGGGGCCAGGGCCATGCTGGCCGAGCTGCCCTCGTATCCGGCAGCACCCGCCGCCTGCCTGGAGCGTCTGGCGGGCACGCTGCGCCGGGCGCTCGGCGGCACCTCCGGCCCGCTCTATGCGGTCTTCCTGCTGCGCGCCGCAGCATCGCTGTCCGCGACGCCGGGCGGCCGGAGCGGGTTGGATCTGGCCGGCTGGGCGGAGGCCTTCCGCGCCGGCGTGCAGGGGATCGCAGAACTTGGCGACGCCGAGCCGGGTGACAGGACCATGCTGGACGCGCTGGTGCCGGCGGTGCAGGCGCTGGCCGAGGCGGCGGAAAGTGGGGCGTCCGTCCCGGCGGCACTGGCCGATGCGGTGCGTGCCGCGCGCGAAGGCGCGCACTCGACGTCGGGCATGGTGCCGCGTCGCGGCCGGTCGAGCTATCTCGCCGACCAGGTGGGTGACACGCCGGATCCGGGGGCGGTCGCGGTCTGGCTGTGGCTCGAGGCAATCGGCCGCGCACTCGCCGGGTGAGGGCGAGGCGCGGCCATCAAGGCACGGTCTTCAAGTGGGAGGTGCCTTCCCCTGGTCAGCAGGGCAGCCTGGCGGCTGCCTGGTTGATCGGGGGAGGGTCCGGGTGCCGCGCCGCTAGCTGTTGGACGAGGCGATGGTGATGTGGCCGGAATAGCCGATGGAGCTCGGCTTGGTCGGATCGCTCACCGCCAGCAGATAGTCGCCGCTGTGCTGGAAATGGAACGTGTTGGTCACCGAGCCCGACGAATTGAGCGGCAGTTCGATCCAGTTGCTTTCGGCCACGTTCTGCGAGGTCATGACGACGGCGTAGACGTCCTTCAGCCCCGGGTCCGACAGCGTGATCGGCACGTCGGCGCCGGCCGACGGGTTCGAGACGAACTGCATGCTCGGGTTCGAGATCGAAATGTTGGCGCTCGGCGTGATGGCGGGGGGAGGCGTGCTGCCGCCCGAGCCTCCGCCCGAGCCTCCGCCCGAGCCGCCACCACCTGATCCGCCACCACCCGAGCTCGAGCCGTCCGAGGCGGTGTAGCTCATGTGCGAGATGGTGATGGAGGCGCCGTTCTCCGCGCCGACACCGAAGGATTCGTTCTGGCCGCCGTCGGCATAATCCTTCGGCACCGGGACCGAGCCGCCCGCGCCGAACTGCGCGACCTGATTGCCGTTGACGTCGAAGGTGAGGCCGCTGGCCTGCCAGTCGACCGACACGGTGGTCTGCTGGCCGAGATTGCCGCTGAACACCTCATACTGGTAGGCATTGCCGCCGTCTGCGCCCTTCCAGTGCACCGTCAGGTAGGTCTGGCCGCTCGAGTTCTCCTCGGTGAGGTCGATCTCCGGACCGGGCCACTGGTTGGAGGACGGCCACAGATCGACATAGGCACCCGAGCCCTTCATCGCGAAGGTGGCGGAGTAGGTGCCGTAGCCTGATCCGTCGCCGGCGCCGTGGTCGCTGACCATGAAGCCGGCCGAGCCGCTGCCTGAATTGAGGGTGAGACCGCTGGAGCTGAACGAGAACTCGTTCTGCCCCCAGGTGATCGGAAACAGCGACGAGTTAAGGCTGCTGGCCTGGGTGAAGTCCTCGGACCAGCTGGATGAGCTCGATGTCAACATTTATCTCCTGAAGGGGCCGCGCGGCGCTTGGCTCTGGGCGACCGGCCTTCATTGGGCAGGCTTCGTTGAGCCTGCGCTGTTCTCCGTGACGGAAGTTGAGTGGAAAGTTCGTGACCAGGAATGGCGGCATTCTGTGTATCGAAATCGTATCGTCAAGTCTGATGTGCAAAATTAGCGCAGAAACCTGAATGCACAGCGCAACGAATTGCGCGGACCTTCGCAAAAGAAATCCTGTGCATCAACAAGATTCGTGATTCGGTGCGAACACGCACAAAAACCGCCGCCACCGCCGCACCGTCCCCGGACTGCAACAATCCAGGGAAGAACATAGCTGTTGGGTTGTAGAAGAAGATCAGCAGAAAGTTGCAGATGCGGAATGTCGCGCACGATCCGCCATCCTTGCTGGACGCGGTGGGCATTCCTTGTTAGGTCGGGCAACCTGGGCAGGAAGGTCGCGATCGGCATCGGCCGGTGTGGCGTGCTGTCGCATGACCATCGGCTGCATTCGCGTGTGCGGATGACCGGCGCCGGAGGAAGCGTCCGGCGGGTTCGCGTGCCGATCCCGCGTCCATGGCACGGTGCTTGCTGGCGATCGCCAGCGGTTGCCGGAGAGTTACGCGTTTCAGCTGTCCGGAGATCGTGCCGAGGCCCGGTGGTCACGGCCCAGCTGAGGCAGACTCCAGGTCATTCCGTTCACGTAACTCTATCGTTGCATTGGCGGCGTGGCGACCACGGCACCGCGCCGAGGTCAGCAGCTTTCGCGCAGCAGCGCCAGATAGTCCTCGGGAGTTGCCTGCCGCGGATTGGTGGCATGGCAATGGTCTGACATCGCCTCGACGGCGACGGCTCGCATGATCGGCTCGGTCACGCCGAGCGAGGCCAGGCCCGGCGGCAGGCCGATGTCACGGCACAAACCGGCGATCGTCCGGTCCGGCTCGGGCCCCAGCAGCTCCTGGAGGACCTGCCATTTCGCGCCGATCGCGTCGCGGTTGAAGCGCAGCACCGCCGGCATCAGGATCGCGTTCAGCGTGCCGTGGTGCAGGTTGAGCTGGCGGACCGCGCCGAGCGGATGGGTGAGCGCGTGCACCGCGCCAAGGCCCTTCTGGAAGGCCATCGCCCCTTCCAGCGCACACATCATCATCTCCCAGCGCGCGGCGGCGTCCCGGCCGTCGTCGACCGCGCGACGGATCGCCGCCAGGCCGCGCTTGAGCCCGTCCAGCGCGATGGCGTCCGCCGGCGGATTGACCGCCGGCGCCATGAAGGTCTCGAGACAATGCGACAGCGCATCGAGGCCGGTGGCCGCCGTCAGGCCGGGCGGCAGGCCGTAGGTCAGCTCCGGGTCGCACAGGGCGAGCGACGGCAGCATGGCCGGGCTGATGATGCCGAGCTTGCGTCCTTCGGCGGTGATGATCACCGCGGCCCGGCCCACCTCCGAGCCGGTGCCGGCGGTGGTGGGAATGGCGATCATCGGGCAGATCCGGCCATGGATCCGCGCCGCACCGCCTTGCACGGCGGTGTACTGGGCAAGCGGCGGCGGATGCCCGCTGAGCAGACGCACCGCCTTGGCGAGGTCGATCGACGAGCCGCCGCCGAACCCGATGACGCCGTCGCAGCCTTCGGCCGCATAGAGCCCGTGCGCCTCCAGTGCCGCCGCCTCGGTCGGATTGGCCGGCGTGTCGCCGAACAGCACGCTCTCGCGCGCGGCGAGCGCCTCCACGCGTGCGACCAGCCCGGTGGCGATCAGCCCGCGGTCGCTGACCAGCAGCGGCCTGCGGATCTGCAGCTCGTCGAGGAACCGGGCGAGGCGGGAGAGGCCGCCGGCCTCGAACTCGATTCGGGTGAGATAGCTGATCAGCGCCACCGGCCGGATCTCCTGCTCATGCCGGCGCGCCTGTGCGCCCGTGCTGCCCTGCCATCGCCGGCGTTCTGCCCTCGACCGGATCGCGCCGCCTCGGTGGGCACCCGGCCGCGGCGAGGTTCGGGCAAAAGCGGCGGCAGGGGAAGGCCGGTGCTCAACGGCCGGCGTCCGGAGGTCACGTCCCATGCCTCCCCGCCACCCTGCGCGGGCGCCGCCCCGCGCGGGTGATTCCCCCGCGGCGGGATCTCCACTAGCCTCGGCGCGGGCGGCAACGGGAGGAGGAGGCGATGGCTGAGCGGGTCGTGCTTTGCTACGGCGACAGCAACACGCATGGCACCAGGCCGATCGCGAGGCCGGGGGAGTCGGGCCGCCTCGGTCCGGACCAGCGCTGGCCCGGCGTCCTGCGGGCGCGACTCGGCGCGGGCTGGCGGGTGGTCGAGGAGGGGCTGCCGGGGCGGACCACGGTGCATGACGATCCGATCGAAGGCCGGCACAAGAACGGGCTCGCCTATCTGCGTCCCTGCCTGGAAAGCCATCTGCCGATCGACCTGCTGGTGCTCATGCTGGGGACCAACGACCTCAAGGCGCGCTTCTGTGTCTCCCCGGCGGAAATCGCCGCCTCCGTCGCGGTGCTGCTGCGCGAGGTGCAGGCCTGCGCCGCCGGCCCGTCGGGCGGCGTGCCGGGGATCCTGCTGGTCGCTCCGGTGCCGATCGCCGAAGCGGGTTTCCTCGGCGAGATCTTCCGCGGCGGGGCCGAAAAGAGCCGCAGCCTCGCCGCCCTCTATCGCGACGTGGCCGCGAGCTTCGGCACGCGCTTCCTCGATGCCGGCGAGGCTGCGACCGCAAGCCCGGTGGACGGGATCCATTACGAGGCGGCCGAGCACGCGCGCCTCGGCGAGGCGGTGCACCGGGCGATCGAGGAGGCCTGGGCGCCCGTGCGGCCGGGTCAGTCCGCCCCGTAGGGGATCCATTCGTTGCTGCCGTGCACGAACCAGGCGGTCATGCGCGTGCCGTCCCAGCGGTAGCGAACCTGGCGCGCCTGCAGCACCGGCAGCGTGACGCAGTTGGGCCAGAACAGGCCGGCGGCAAGGCCGGACCGGGTGCGCACGCTCGGATACACCACGCCGTCGGCACCGCCGTCGCGCAGCCGCCGTCCCAGCCGCTGGCCGGGGGTCCAGTCATCGGGTGCGAGGCATCCGAGCGGGTCGGCCTTGCGCAGGTCGTGCAGGTTGCCGCCGGCCGCGCAGGTGAGCTCGCGGAAATCCGCATCCGCCGCCGCCTCCTCGGTGGCGCGCATGAACCGCTCGAAATGGTAGGCGGTTTCGGCGAGCGCCACCTCGAAGCGGTCGCCGCAATACCAGACGCCGAAGCTGCCGTCGGAGAAGCGGCTCGGACGCAGCGGCGAGGCATGGGTGAAGGCCCCCATGACGATGGTGCTGCCGGGGCCGCCGACCCGCTTGTCCGGCGGCACCAGGCCCAGATTGCCGATCTCGTCGTGGATGCGCGGGTTGGTGCGCGCCTCGGCGCGCGCGATCAGCTCCCAGTCGGCCGGATCGGCGATGTCCTCGAACAGGTGGATCGGCGGATAGATCGTGCGGATGATGCGGTGCGAGCTTTTCCACCGTACCCGGACCGTGACCGGCCCAGGGTCCGCCTCGGGCGGCGGCTGCTCGCCCACGGGACTTGCGGCGTCGGTGGCGGCCACCGCCACGCTTCCGCCCGCCGGCAGGGCGCTCACCAGCCGGCGCGCTCTGCGTCGAGATAGGCGCGGATCGCGAACAGGTCCGAGGGCGCGCCCTGCAGCATCCGGTCGAGTGCGGAGTGTCCGGCAAACTCGCTGTTGGGCTTGCGGATCCAGTCGTAGCCGCGCTGCGGATCGACGAACATGTAGCGCAGCGCCTTGTGGATCCCCATCAGGTCGCCCAGCCGGCAGACGGTGTCGTGCGGGATGCTGGCCACGTCGCCCGCCTTCCAGCGCTGGAAGGTGCGCTCGCTCGGCGAGCCGAGCAGACGGCGGGCCTGGGCGCCGTCGAGCTGCCAGCGGGCGAACAGGTTGAAGGCGGCGCGCAGCATGGCCGCCGCCTCCGGCTGGGAGACGTCGTCATGGGCGTCCCGACCCTCGCCGGCTGGGCTACGGGGCGCGCGACCATGGCCGGGCGCCGGACCGTTCCGCCCTGGCGGGTCGAGTGGCATACGGGATTGCTCCTTGCGCAAGGAGACTATAGACCTTCCGCCAATCGGCTTCAATACCACACCATCCTGCCATCTGGCAGACACCCGCGCGATCCCCGGCGCGGTCCAGCAAGGTGCGAGCACGTGACCCTCTCCATTGCCCTCGTCTTCCTTCTCGTCGTCGCAGCCCTGGGCGGTGCTGCCGCGACTCTCCTGTCGTTCTCCGCGCTGCGCGCGCTGCACGAGATGCTGCACCCGACCGCGCCGCGCGCGGAGGAGACGCTGCTGCGTGATCTGCTCGACCAGATCCGGCGCGACCACTCGGTGCGCGCCGGCGAGGCGGAGATAGCGCGCGGACGCCTGGCGGAGATCGAGCGTGTCCTTATCGGCCGTGTCGAGCAGAATCGACACGACATGAGCGAGAGGCTGGGCCAGCTCACCACCACCATCGCCCGCGAGCAGGGCGAAAGCCGGCTGGCGCTGTCCAACGCGCTGCGCGAGATGGCGGAACAATCGACCGCCCGCCTCGCCGCGATCCAGGCCTCGGTCGGCGAGCAACTCCACCAGGCGGTCGAGAAGCAGATGCAGACCAGCTTCCAGCGCGTGCTGGAGCAGTTCGGCGCCGTGCAGAAGGCGATGGGCGAGGTGAGTGCCATGACCGCGCAGATCGGCGACCTCAAGCGGCTGTTTTCCAACGTCAAGACACGTGGCGGCTGGGGCGAGGCGCAGTTGCGCGCGATCCTCGACGACGTGCTGCCGACCGGTGCCTACGAGACCAACATCCGGCTCAGCGAGGCAAGCGGGGAGGTGGTGGAGTTCGCCGTCCACATGCCCACCCGCGGGCGGGCCGGCAGCCGGCCGCTGCTGGCCATCGATGCGAAGTTTCCGGTCGAGTCCTACGAGCGCCTGCTTGCCGCGGTGGAGGGGCTCGACGCCGAGGGCGAACGCGCGGCGCGGCGCGGGCTGGAGGCGACGCTGCGCCTCGAGGCGCGCAAGATCGCCGGCAAATACATCGTCCCGCCACGCACCGTCGAATTCGCCGTGCTCTACCTGCCGACCGACGGTCTCTACGCGGAGATCGCGCGCATCCCTGGCCTGATCGACGAGATCGGTCGCGTGCAGCGCGTGCTGATCATGGGGCCGAGCCTCATTCCTGCCCTGCTGCGCACCATCCATCTTGGCTACGTGACGCTGGCACTCGAGGAGAAGACCGAACTGATCAGCCAGCTGCTGGGCGCCACCCGCGGCGAGATGATCAAGATGGACGCGGTGCTGGAAAGGCTGGCCAAGAACGCGGCCGCCATGTCCGGCTCGATCGAGGAGGCACGACGCCGGACCCGGGTGGTCGGACGCAAGCTGCGCGGCATCGAGGCACCGGATACGGAGGTTGCGGCCGCGCTGCTCGACCTTCCGGCCGGGGAGCTGGACGGACCGGAGGAGGGCAGGCTGCAGGAGGAGCAGCCGGCCTAGCCGGCGATCCGCGCAGGCGGACACCGCAGCGGACGGGACGTGTACGGGCATGTCGGCATCATGCCGCCGTGCTGGAACAAATCAAGAACATTGTCGATGGCGCGGCCTCGCGGCAGGGTGACCGGCCGCCGTGCCAAGGTCGCGGTCGGCTCGGCGCCTGGCGGCGAGCGCGCCCTGTCGGCCCGACGTGCCGTGCAGCGTGCTCCCGACGCGAAGGCAGCGGCGGGGCCTTCCCGTTACCAATCAGCCCCTGCCGCGCAGCCCGACCCGCAAACGATCCTGACCCTGACCCCTTGGGGCCGGGTTCACGGGCTGCCGCCCGGCTCTCCGCTGATCCAGTCGGCGAGCTTGCCCATCATGTTGCGCGGCAATGCGGCACCGAAGCTGTACGCACCGGGGCGCTCGGCGGGAGAAAGGCCGGCTGCGGCGAAGCGGCGAAGCTCGGCTTCGAGTGCCACCGGGTCGCCGGCCGCGCCGGCGGGCACCACGAACGCCTTGAGCCGCACGCCCTCGTCCGGGCGCATCGGGCGCACCGCGATCGCGCCGACCGCCGGGTGACGGGCGAGGTAGGCGCCGACCTGCTCGGGCGACACGTTGACGCCGGCGATCTGCACCGCGCCGTCGCGCCGTCCGAGCACCTCGAACTCCTCACCCACCCAGGCGAGGCGATCCGGCGCCGGCACGAGCAGCCCGTCGCGGCGCAGGTCGTCGCTGCCGCCGTCGCGCCGCCATCCCGGCAGGAGCCGGTACGGCCGCGCGGGGTCGTCGCGCCAGCCGATGCCCGCGGTCTCCGCACTGCCGTAGATCTGCAGCAGCCGGGCCAGGCCGATCCGCCGCAGCCCGAGGGCCGTCTCCGCCGGGCATGGGGCGGACGACGTGATCCCCACGATATCGGGCGGCAACGGGCCAGACGTCCCCTGCAGCAGCAGAGCCCAGAACAGCGGATGGCCCAGCACCAGATCGCCGGGGCGAAGCAGGCCGCCAACCTGCGGCACCGCGCGGCCGCGCAGCTCGACCACATCCGGTCTGCCGGCCGCATCCGGAAGGTGCCGCGGCAGCAGCACGGAATGGATGAACCCGTAGGCATGATGTGCCGGGATCGCTGACACGACCCGCCGCCGCGCGCCGACCAGCCGTGCCAGTGCCGCGGCTTCGCGTTCCAGCGCGCCGAGGTCGTGGGTCGTGCGACGGGGGGCACCCGTGCTGCCCGACGAACGGAAGGTGATGGACCGGGGCGGGCGCACCGGTCGCGAGGCGACCGCGTCGCACCAGGCGCCGAAGCGCGCGGAGGTCGGCGCGTCGAGCCCGGCCTCGGGCAGCATCTCGGCCACGGCCGCCGACAGCGACAGCATGTCCAGCGAGTCGATCCCGTCGGGTGTGCCACCGATCGGCGTCTCGTCGGTCCACAGCCAGGGCGGCGGTCCGCCGGCACTGCCGAGCCTCAGCCGGCCGAGCTCGGCATGGAGCTGGTCGGCCAGCACCCGGCGCAGGGCCTGCCCATCCGCACCCCACCAATCCACGCCGCACCCGGCTGCATCCGACATGCCAGTATCCTGCCAGCGGAAAGCCACCGCGGCACAGGCCGGAGCGCAAAGCCGGCTTGAGTCCGTTGACCGAACGTCAACCTTTGACGGCAATATTACCTCTGGGGACCTCCTTCAAGGAAGTTCGCCGAGGACGGGACGCACTATGACCTTCGACGACCCCTCGATGGCGGAGTTGCTCGAAACCTCGAGCGAAGCCGAACTCGATGACCTCGCGTTCGGCGTCGTTGGCCTCGACCGGGAAGGCCGCGTCGACCGCTACAACGCCCACGAGGAGCGCAGCTCCGGCCTGCCGCGCGCCCACGTCATGGGCCGGCATTTCTTCTTCGACGTGGCGCCATGCATGAACAACTACCTGGTGGCCGAGCGCTTCGAGGAGACCTCGCTCGATACGACGATGCCCTACGTCCTGACATTCCGGATGCGGCCCACGCCGGTAAGGCTCAGGCTGATCCGCACGCAGTCAGCCCGGCGAGGCTGGGTGTTGGTGTGGCGTGACTGAGCCCGGCCACGCACCCGTGGACGAGCACGAGGCGCTGCTCCAGTTCCTGTACCTGTGCCCGCATGGCATGGCGCAGTTCGACCGCACCGGCACGATCCTGATGCTCAACCCGGCCTTCGCCTGCCTGACGATGCCACTGGTCGGGCCGGGCGGCAGCCTGCTCAACCTCATCGAACTGCTCGAGCCCTGGCTGCCCGAACTGCGCAGCCTGCTGCAGGACCCGCGCCCCAGGGGCATGATCTGCGACGGCACGCGGGTTCATCTCGGGCCCGCGGAGCCCGGGCAGGATCCCACGGTGTTGGCGCTGACCGTGGTCCGCATGGACGCCGACCGGCACATGGCCGTCCTGTCCGACGTGACCAGGCAGGTGGCGTTCGAGCGACGTCTCCAGGAAAGCGAGGCCTGGTTCGCGGCCGTGGTGCAGGGTGCCGACGACTACGCCGTGCTGGGCCTCGACGCGGACGGCCGGGTGAGTGCGTGGAACATTTCCGATGAACGCATGTTCGGCTACCGCGCCGAGGAGGTGACCGGCCGCGATGCCGGCGAGGTCGTCGGTTGCGGCACGTCCGAGCTCGCTTTCCGCGAGCGGCTGGGCGAGGTGATCCGCGACGGATGGCATCTCGACGAGGGCTGGCGGACGCGCGCCGACGGCAGCCGCTTCTGGGGCACCTGCATCATCTCGCCGGTGAAGCTCGGCGCCGACAACGCCGGCAGCCAGAACCGCTACCTGATGGTGGTCCGCGATGTCACGGCGCGACGCCATTCCGCCCGCGAACTGCGTCGCGCCCTCACCGCGGATCACCTGACCGGCGTGCTGAACCGCCGCTGCTTCCTCGAGCGGGCCGAACGCGAGATCGCACGACCGCGGCAGCAGGGACGCGCCTGCTGCCTGGCAATGGTCGATGTGGACCATTTCAAGTCCGTCAACGACACGCATGGCCACGCTGCCGGCGACGCGGTGCTCTGCGCGGTCGCAAAGCTGCTGCGTGCCGGTGTTCGCGACGGTGACCTGGTCGGCCGTCTCGGCGGCGAGGAGTTCGCCATACTGATGCCTGCCACCGAGCCGGAGTTCGCGACAGCCATGGCGGAAAGGATCCGCGCCGAGGTCGCCGCACTCCGGCTGAGCTACGAAGGCCAGGCGTTGCGCGTCACCATCAGCATCGGGGTTTCTGGCGGTCCCGGCACCGACCTGAAGCAGCTGACCGCCAATGCCGATGCCGCACTCTACCGGGCGAAACGCAACGGCCGCGACCGCGTCCACCGGAGCGACGAGCCGACGGCGGCTGCCTCGCTCGTGACGGAGGTCTGGTAGATCCACGTCACGTCATGGTCGGGTTGCGCGCGCCCCCGGCCGCCGGGCAGCCGCAGGCCGCCGAACCTGCACCGGCCGGCAAAGCTCACCGTGGATCGCCGCCCCGGCGTTGGGCGGTAAGGCAGCCCCAGCGGGTAAAGGTGAGGCGGTAGGCGCCGGAGGCCGGCTGCCGGGCGCTCCCTCCCATGGCCGGCGCGCCAAACGATGCGCCAGACAATGCGCCAGACAATGCGCCAGACGATGCGCCAGACGATGCGCCAGACGGCGCGGCGGACGGCGCGTCAGGCGCGGCGGCGAACGGGGCGGCGCAGGAGCACGACCCTGCCTGCGACCGGCACCGCATCGGCCAGGCGCAGCGCCAAGTCCGGCGTCAGCCGGGGGCTGGGCGGCGGTTGGTCGCCGCGGCCCCGGGGCACGAGTGATGCCCAACGCCGGAATCCCACCCGGTGCGCCGTGCTCCGTCAGGACCTGCGCGGGTCGCCGGGCCATTGCCGGGGTGCTCCATGCCCCCTTGCGGTGGATGACCCGCCTCCGTCGGGTGTGGCGCTTATGCCCGGGGGGGGGAGGCGATGGCCTGCGGGGCGGCGAGCTCTGACGAGCGACCTTCCCAACCCGCCGCGTCGATGGCGTTGGACCTCGCACGGCGCCGAGCCGGCCGTGGCGAGGCCGATGCAGGCTAAATCGGATTTTACTTCCCTCGCCGCAGCCGCAACGCCATCAGCCTTCTTCATGGGCACACCGAAGCTCCTGCTGGTCGAGGATGATGCAAAGATCGCAGGCGATCTGGCCGAGGAGCTGGTCGCGCGCGGCTTCGACGTTTCGGTGGAGGACACGGGCACCGCGGGATTGGAGCGCGCCCGGACGGACAGCTTCGATGTGCTGGTGGTCGATCGCCTGCTGCCCGGCCTCGACGGGCTCAGCCTGATCGCGCAGCTGCGCACGGCGGGGCTTCGCGTGCCGGTGCTGGTGCTGAGTGCGTTGTCGGCGGTCGATGACCGGGTGAGCGGGCTCAAGGCCGGTGGCGACGACTACCTCACCAAGCCGTTCGCGATGGAGGAGCTGGCGGCCCGGCTGGAGGCGCTGTTGCGCCGGCCGATCGAGACGCGGGAAAGCGTGCTGCGGGTGGGCCCGATCGTCATGGACCTGATCGACCGCCGGGTGACCCGTGACGGGCGCGAGATCGAGCTGCTGCCGCGCGAGTTCCGCCTGCTCGAATACCTGCTGCGCCGCCCCGACCGGCTGCTCACCCGCGACATGCTGCTCGAGGATGTCTGGCGCTACCGCTTCATCCCGCAGACCAACCTTGTGGACGTCCATATCGGCAAGCTGCGACGCAAGATCGACGGGCCGGACGAGGTGCCGCTGATCCACAGCATCCGGGGTGCGGGCTTCATGCTCCGCGTGGGTAGCTGAGGCGCTGCCCTTCCTTGCCCCGCACCTCCTTGCCCCATCCCTCCTTGCCCCACCTGTCCTCGTCCCGTCTTCACGTTCTGCGTCGCCTCGGGCCGCGTTCGGCGGGTTTCCGCCTGACCATCGGCTCGGCGGCGTTCGTCGCCGCGGCCCTCCTGCTGCAATCGGCGCTCATCTACTGGCAGACCATGCAGTACGAGATCGCCCGCACCGACCGGCTCCTCGGCCGCGAGGCCGCGGTGCTGGCAGGCCGACCGCGCCCGGTGCTCGACCAGCAGCTCCGCATCCACATCTCCGATGATCTGCGTCTGCTGATCGTCGCCGCCGCCTTGTTCGGGCCGAACCAGAGGGTGATCAACGGCAACCTGGCCGGCTGGCCGGCTGGCCTGCCGCTCGACGGCCACGCCCACCAGATCACCGTCCATCCCACCGACCAGGGTGCCCGCGTGGTGCGCGCCCAGGCGCTGCGGCTGCCGAGCGGCGACATCCTGGTCCTGGCCCGCGGGCTGCGCGACCTCGAGGAACTGCAGCGCATCGTCCTGCAGTCGCTGGCCCTGACCGCGCTGCCCTCGATCCTGATCGCCATCCTGGGCGGCATCTGGCTGCGCCGGCGGGCGCTGCTGCGGGTCGGCATGGTCCACCAGGCGATCGAGCGGATCATGTCCGGCGACCTGCACGAGCGGCTGCCGACCAAGGCGGGCGAGGACGATCTCGACCGGCTCGGCGGCAGCGTCAACCGCATGCTGGACCGGCTCGAGCACCTAGTCGACGAGATCAAGGGGGTGGGCGACGACATCGCCCACGACCTGCGCACGCCGCTGGCCAGGGTCCGCACCCAGCTCGACCGGGCGCGGACGGGCCCGGGCGATCCCGACCTGCTGCGCCGGGCGATCGACCGCGCCGTGGCCGACCTCGACCAGTGCTTCTCCATCATCACGGCCCTGCTGCGCATCACCGAGATCGAGAACGGCCGCAGGCGCGCCGGCTTCGCCCGGGTGTCGCTGCGCGAGATCGCGGCCGACATCGTCGACCTCTACGAGCCGATCGCCGACGGGCGCCAGATCGCGCTGTCTCTCCTGCCCGGCGGCGCGGCGGCCTGGGTCTGGGGGGATCGCGACCTGCTCATCGAGCTGGCCGCCAACCTGATCGACAACGCGATCAAGTTCACGCCGCAGGGCGGCCGCGTCGGCATCAGGGTCAGCCCGGAGGGCGGAGAGGACCGGACGGGCGGGGCGGTGCTGCGGGTCGAGGATACCGGCCCGGGCATACCGGCTGCCGAACGCTCCGCGGTGCTGGGCCGCTTCTACCGCGCCGACAAGAGCCGCCATATCGAGGGCAGCGGGCTTGGCCTCAGCCTGGTGGCGGCGATCGGCCACCTGCACGGTGCCAGCCTGTCGATCGATGACGCCCAGCCGGGATGCCAGCCGCCGGGCTGCGCGATCGAGCTCTCATTCCCGCTGCAATTGTAAATTGGATTTTCATTGGCCCGCCCCTCTGCCATGGCTAACTCCTGCCCGCCTGGCTTCGCGGCCGGCAGTCCCCGCCGGCGGGGTCCCAGGGCCGGGACAGCCGGGGTGTCACGGAAGCATAACGCCGCATGAACGCCATTGTCCTGATTGCGCTGAGGCGCCCGCTCACCTTCGTGGTGATGAGCATCCTGATCGTGCTGTATGGCGGTCTGGCGATCCTGCGCACGCCCACGGACATCTTCCCGTCCATCCGCGTGCCGGTGGTGGCCGTGGTCTGGACCTATACCGGCCTGTCGCCAGCCGACATGTCCGGGCGCGTGATCTACTATTATGAGCGCGGGCTGACCGCTACGGTCGACAATATCGAGCATATCGAGAGCCAGTCGCTCTACGGGCGCGGCATCGTGAAGATCTTCTTCCAGCCCGGCACCAACATCGCCGTGGCGCAGTCGCAGATCACCTCGATCTCGCAGACCGTGCTCAAGCAGATGCCGGCCGGAATCACGCCGCCGCAGATCCTGGTCTACAACGCCTCGTCGGTGCCGGTCCTCAACCTACAGGTTGCCGCGCCGGGCATGACGGCGTCGCAGATCTACGACATGGCGTCGAACCTGATCCGCCCGTCCCTGGTCGCGGTGCCCGGTGCGGCGATCCCCACGCCCTACGGCGGCGCCTCGCTCAACGTGGAGATCGATCTCGACCAGAAGAAGCTGCTGGCTCACGGGCTGTCGGCGGCCGACGTGGCCAAGGCCCTGGCGACGCAGAACGTCGTGCTGCCCGCCGGTGACGAGAAGATCGGCCATATCGACTACATGGTCCAGACCAACTCCACGCCGATCAAGGTGGAGAGCTTCAACGACATGCCGATCAAGGTGGTCGGCAACGCCACGGTCTATCTGCGCGACGTGGCGCATGTCTACCGTGGCTCGCCACCGCAGCAGAACGCCGTGCTGGTGCATGGCAAGCAGTCGGTGCTGATCGAGATCCTCAAGACTGGCGACGCCTCGACCCTGGCGGTGGTCGACGGCGTCAAGAAGATGATTCCCGGCATCCTCAAGACCCTGCCGAAGGGCGTCACGATCACGCCGCTCAACGACGCCTCCGGCTTCGTGCGGGATTCGGTGCGCGACGTGGTGCAGGAGATGTTCACCGCCGCCTGCCTGACCGGCCTCACCGTGCTGCTGTTCCTGGGCAGCTGGCGGTCGACCCTGATCGTCGCGACCTCCATACCGCTCGCCATCCTGTGTTCTATCCTCGGCCTGTCGGCTCTGGGGGAGAGCATCAACGTGATGACCCTGGGCGGTCTGGCGCTTGCCGTTGGCATCCTGGTGGATGACGCCACCGTGATGATCGAGAACATCGACGCCCATCTCGAGCATGGCGCGGAACTCGAGCCCGGGATCATCGAGGCGGCGAACCAGATCGTGGTGCCGACCTTCGTCGCCACCTTGTGCATCTGCATCGTCTGGCTGCCCCTGTTCCAGCTCAGCGGCATCCCGGGCTACCTGTTCATGCCGATGGCCGAGGCGATCGTGTTTGCCATGATCGCGTCCTTCATCCTCTCGCGGACCCTGGTGCCGACCATGGCGGCCTGGCTGCTGCGCGCCCAGGTGGAGGCCCACAAGCACGGGCCCAACCCGAACCCGGGATTCTTCACCCGCTTTCAACGCGGCTTCGAGAACCGCTTCACCGCGTTCCGCGACCGCTACCAGGGCACGTTGGGCGGTCTGGTCGCAATCCGCGGCCGCTTCATCCTGATGTTCCTCGCCGTCGCGGTGTTGTCGCTCGGGCTGATCCCGTTCCTCGGCCGCGACTTCTTCCCTTCGATCAAGTCCGGCGAGATCGACATGCATATGCGTGCGCCGATCGGCACGCGCCTGGAGGATGCCTCGAAGATCGCGGTGCTGGTGAACCACGCGGTCGAGAACATCCTACACGGCCAGGTTGCCAACATCGTCGATAATTGCGGCCTGCCGGCCAGCGGCATCAACGAGGCCTACAACGCGACGGGGACGATCGGCCCGCAGGACTGTGACGTCACCATCAGCCTGAAGAACCAGGAATCGCCGGTCGATGACTACCGGTTCGCGCTCCGTCGCCAGCTGCCGCGCCTGTTCCCCGGCACGGTCTTCACCTTTCTGCCAGGCGACATCACGGCCAAGATCCTGAATTTCGGTCTGCCGGCGCCGATCGACGTGCAGATCTCCGGCCGCGGCCAGGAGGCGAACTTCGCCTACGCCACCAGGATGGCCGCGCGCATGCGTCGCATCCCCGGCATCGCCGACGTCACCATCCAGGAGGCGCTGAACGAGCCCACGCTGCGCATCCAGTCCTCGCGCACCTTCGCGCTCGGCACCGGACTGACCGAGGCGGACGTGGCCAACAATGCGCTGGCCGTGCTTTCGGGCAGCGGCCAAGTGGCGCCGACCTACTGGCTCGACACCAAAAGCAGCGTGTCGCACCTCGTCAACATGCAGACGCCGCAATACCAGCTCAACTCGATCAACGACCTCGAGACGGTGCCCATCGATGCCGGGAACGGCGACCCGTCGGGCAACAGCGTCCAGCTGCTCGGCGCGCTCAGCCAAATCCACCAGTACGGCACGCCGCTGCTCGCCTCGCACTACGACATCCTGCCGGCGATCAACATCTACGCCAACAACCAGGCCCGCGACCTTGGCGCGGTTAATGATGCGGTGTCCCGCGTGGTCGCCGACATGAGCAAGGAGGTGCCCCACGGCGCCAGCGTCCATATCCGCGGCCAGTCGGTGACGATGCGCAGCGCCTATGCGCAACTGCTCGAAGGGCTCGCGATCTCGATCCTGCTCGTCTACCTGGTGATCGTCGTCAACTTCCAGTCCTGGCTCGATCCGTTCATCATCATCACCGCGCTGCCGGCAGCTTTGGCCGGGATCGTCTGGAGCCTGTTCCTGACCCATACGACCCTGTCGGTGCCAGCGCTCACCGGCGCGATCATGTGCATGGGAACGGCGACGGCGAACTCGATCCTGGTCGTCTCCTTCGCCCGCGAGAAGCTTGCCGAACACGGCGACGCGGCACGCGCCGCGGTCGAGGCTGGGTTCGGCCGCATCCGGCCGGTGCTGATGACCGCGCTGGCCATGATCGTCGGCATGGTGCCGATGTCGATCAGCAACACGCAGAACGCCCCGCTCGGTCGAGCCGTGATCGGCGGCCTGCTCTGCGCGACCGTCTCCACCCTTCTGTTCGTGCCCTGCGTCTTCGCCCTCATGCACGGCCGCTCCCGCCGGCGGCACGAGCCCGGCGATGGACAGGCCGCCGAGCACCGTACCACCGAGGTCCAGCACGCATGACCAGCCCGATGCCACGCGCCCGTCGCGGGAGCAGACGCGGGATCATCCTCGCCCTCTGCGCACTCCTCGTCGCCGGTGGTCTGGCGGCCTGGGGCATCATCGGGCGGCAGAACCACGTGGCCGATCTGCGCGACGTCGCCGACGACGAGTCGGTACCGAAGGTGCAGGTGATCCATCCGGCGCATGGCCCCGCGACGCGCTCGCTGGATCTGCCAGGTACTATCGACGCCTGGTACACCGCGCCGATCTACGCGCAGGTCTCCGGCTACGTGAAGATGTGGTACAAGGACTACGGCTCGCCGGTGAAGAAGGGAGACCTGCTGGCGGTGATCGACACGCCGAGCCTCGACGAGCAGTATGCCGCGGCGGCCGCCAATCTCGAAGTGGCCCAGGCGCGCTACAAGCTCGCGCAGGTGACCGCCGGGCGCTGGCAGGCGCTGGCCGGAACGCAGGCAGTGGCCAAGCAGGAAGTCGACGTGCAGGTCGCCAACGCGGCGGCCGAGAAGGCGCAGGTCGACGCGGCGCAGCACCAGCTGCAGCGTTACCAGGCGCTCGAGCAGTTCAAGAAGGTCGTGGCCCCTTTTGACGGGGTGGTCACTTCGCGCAACACCGATGTCGGCGCGTTCGTCAACGGCGCCGGCGGCGATGTCAGCGCGCATGGCAGCTCGACCGAGCTGTTCAGCGTCGCCGACATCCACGAGATGCGTGTGTTCGTCTCGGTGCCGCAGGACTACTCGGCAATGCTCAAGCCCGGCCTCACGGCGACGATGACCCTGCCGCAATATCCCGAGCGGGTGTTCAACGCGCACTTCCTGACCACGGCGAAGGCCTTCAACGCGCAGACCCGCACGGTGGTCACCGAGCTCACGGTCGGCAACGCCGACCAGGCGATCTGGCCCGGCACCTACACGGACGTGCATTTCGCCGTGCCATCGGATCCGAACATCCTGATCGTGCCCGAGGAATCACTGCTGTTCCGCGCCCAAGGGATGCAGGTCGCTCTGGTCGGCCCGGACAACGTCGTGCATCTGCAGACGGTGAAGCTCGGTCTCAATCTCGGACAGACGGTGCAGGTGGTGGCCGGGCTCAAGCCGGACGACCAGTTCATCGACGACCCGTCCGCAGGATTGCTGGACGGCCAGAAGGTCGAGATCGTCAAGGGCGCGGAAGGAATGCAGCCGCCCAAGCAGTTCAATCCTGCCGCCTCGGCCGTGCCGAAGAACATGACCTCGGCGCAGCGTGCCAAGGTGGAAGCAGCGCGAGCCGGCGCGAGCGACTGATGCGACCTGCAGTCTTGATCTGGCGCGCCGCAGCCCGGCGCGCTCCGTGTGCGCGCCGCCGGATGGAGCCCGCGTCGCGCAGTCCGTTCCTGCTCGGCCCCGCCCTCATCGCCCCGGTCCTGCTGGCTCTGGGCGGCTGCGACCTGGCGCCCGCCTATCATCCGCCGGAGATGATCCTGCCGGCGAGCTACCAGGGCAGCGGACCGTTCCATGTCGCCCAGCCGCAGGACCAGCTGCCGCGCGGACCATGGTGGCAGATGTTCGGCGACCCGGAGCTCGACCGGCTCGAGGAGGCGCTTGATGCGGCCAATCCGAACCTGCAGGCGGCGTTCGAGTCCTACACCCAGTCGCGCGAGATCGTGGCCGAGGCGCGCTCGGGGCTGTTCCCGCAGCTCAGCTCCCAGGTCTTCACCACCGACAACAAGCAGTCCGAGCACCGGTTGTTCCGCCCGAGCACGCTGGGCCAGAACGAGATGTCGTCGAACGAGATCGCGGCCTCGGCGACGTGGGACCCGGATTTCTGGGACCGAATCCGCAACGAGACCAGAAGCCGCAAGCAGCTCGCGCAGGCGAGTGCCGCACAGTTGGCGACCGCGCAGCTCAGCCTCGAGGCTGAACTCGCGTCGGACTACATGGCCCTGCGCGGCTTCGATATGCAGCACGCGGTCTACCAGGGCACGCTGCGCACCTACCACAAGGCGGTCGGCATCACGCGCCAGCGCCTGTCCGGCGACATCTCTTCGGGCCTGGACGTTGCCCGGGCGGAGAACCAGCTCTATGCCGCCGAAGCTGCCGACACGGCGGTGGTCGCCCAGCGGGCCGTGCTCCAGCATGCCATCGCGGTGCTTGCCGGGGCCAATCCGAGCGTCTTCACCATTGCTCAGCGCAGCTCGCTCGGGGTCGCGATGCCGCAGATCCCGGCTGGCGTGCCCTCGCAACTCCTGCAGCGCCGCCCCGATATCGCCGAGGCCGAGCGCACCATGGCGGCAGCAAATTCCGAGGTCGGCGTGACGCGTGCCGCGTTCTATCCCGACATCATGATCAACGCGATGTCTGGCTTCCAGGATGCCGGCTGGAGCCTCGCCTCGCTGCCCAACAGCCTGTGGACGGTGGGAGCGCAGGCGTTCCTGCCGCTCTTCGAGGGCGGTCTGCGGAAGGCCGAGCTCGACGCGAGCTGGTCGGTGCTGTCGCAGCAGGCCGACTACTACCGCGCCACCGTGCTCGCCGCCTTCCAGCAGGTCGAGGATGGCCTGACCCTGACCCACGAGCTGAGCGTCGAGGAGCGCCAGCAGCGCGCCGCCTTCCAGGCTGCGCTGCGGGTGGAGCACATGACGCTCAGCCTCTACACTGGCGGCCTCGACAATTATCTGGACGTCACGGTGGCGCAGATTGCCACACTGACTGCGGAGATCGCGGAAACCACGATCCAGACCAGCCAGCTCCAGGCGGAGGTCTCCCTCGTCGCCGCGCTGGGCGGTGGATGGCAGACGAGCGACCTGCCGACGCTCAACCAGACGCTGCCCTTCAATCCGCTCTCTCCCGGCCGCCAGCCGGGCGACGTGGTGGAAGGGCGACGGTAGCACGGCCGGCCGGACGGCGAGCTTTGACCTGCCCGGCTTGACACGGGCCGCACGGGGTCTTAAAGCCCCGCCTTCCTCGGAACGCGGGAGACGATCATCCGTGCCTGCGCCTATGCGCGGTCCGGCCTGATTGTCGCATGAACCGCGGTCCTGGCCAGTCAAGGAGCCAAGGATATGGCGAAGAAGATCGTCGGCTACGTCAAGTTGCAGATCCCGGCCGGCAAGGCCAACCCGTCGCCCCCGGTGGGCCCGGCGCTCGGCCAGCGCGGCCTGAACATCATGCAGTTCTGCAAGGAGTTCAACGCCGCCACCCAGGGTCTCGAGCCCGGCATGCCGATCCCGGTGGTGATCACCGCCTTCGCCGACCGCACCTTCACCTTCATCACCAAGACCCCGCCCAACACCTACTTCCTGCTCAAGGCGGCCAAGGTGTCGAAGGGCAGCACGTCGGTGGGCAAGGGTGCGGCGATCGGCCGGGTGACGACCAGCCAGCTGCGCGAGATCGCGCTCGAGAAGATGAAGCACATGAACGCCAACGACGTGGACGGGGCGATGCGCATGCTGGCCGGCTCGGCGCGCTCGATGGGCCTCACCGTGGTGGAGGGCTGAGACCGTGGCACACGACAAGCGCCTCGCCGCCGCCCGCGCCAAGATCACGCGCAACCAGGCCTACGCGCTCGACGAGGCGATCCGCCTGGTCAAGAGCAACGCGACTGCCAAGTTCGACGAGACGGTCGAGCTGGCCCTGTCGCTCGGCATCGACCCGCGCCATGCCGACCAGATGGTGCGCGGCCTGATCAGCCTGCCGAACGGCACCGGCAAGACCCTGCGCGTGGGCGTGTTCGCCCGCGGCCCGCGCGCCGACGAGGCCCGCGAGGCGGGAGCCGACGTGGTGGGTGCGGAGGATCTGGCGGAGAAGGTGCAGGCCGGCGAGATCGGCTTCGACCGCTGCATCGCCACCCCGGACATGATGGCCCTCGTCGGGCGGCTCGGTAAGATCCTCGGGCCCCGCGGCCTGATGCCCAACCCGCGCCTCGGCACGGTGACCATGGACGTCAAGGGCGCGGTTGCCGCGGCCAAGTCCGGCCAGGTCGAATACCGCGCCGAGAAGGCCGGCATCATCCATGCCGGCGTCGGCAAGGCGTCGTTCGACGAGGCCAAGCTCGCCGAGAACATCCGCGCCCTGGTCGACGCGGTGCAGAAGGCCAAGCCGACGGGGGCCAAGGGCACCTACCTGCAACGGGCGGCGCTGTCCTCGACCATGGGGCCCGGGGTCAGGCTCGACGTCGCGACGCTGGCGGCGGGCTGATCTGTTGAGAGATGCGGCTGCGGGCCTGCGGGGCCGCGGCCGAGCAGGGGGGTGCCTGCTGGCACTCTTCCGAACCTGTCCGAGACCGCACGTGGCGTGAGCCTCAAAGCCGGCCGGGGAGCAATCCTCCGGCCGGCGCGCGCGGGAGACGGGAAAGCCGATGTCGATCGATCCCGCGGCTTCGCCGCGGGTCGGCCATAGACATGGGTGGTTCCGGCTTGACGCAGGACAGGCGAACCCGGTCGCGAAGCCGCCTCGCGGTGTCGCGACCCTAGGGCAACCCGGCCCGCCTGGTTTTCAGCCGGCGGGCCATGACGGAGACGGGCATTGGACCGTACGGAGAAGCGAGAGTTCGTAGCCTCGCTCGCGGCCGTGTTCGCAGAAACGTCGATGGTTGTCGTCACCCGCAATGACGGGCTGACGGTGGCCGACGTGACGGTTCTGCGGCAGCGGATGCGGCAGGCAGGTGCGAACTTCAAGGTCGCGAAGAACCGGCTGGCCACGCTGGCTCTGGATGGGACCCGGTTCGATGGCATCGCGCCGCTGCTGAAGGGACCGACCGCGCTCGCGTGGTCGACCGACCCTGTGGCGGTGGCCAAGGTGGCCATCGAGTTCGCCAGGACCAACGAGAAGCTTGTCGTCCTCGGCGGCGCCCTCGGCACCCAGACGCTGAATGCGGATGGGGTCAAGGCGCTGGCCGAGCTGCCATCGCTTGACACGTTGCGGGCGCAGCTGGTGGGGCTCATCGCCACGCCGGCCACGCGGATCGCAGGCGTGCTGCAGGCACCGGCAGGACAGCTCGCTCGGGTCTTCGGGGCCTATGCGAAGAAGGACGAGGCGCCCGCGGAAGCGGCCTGAAGTCCGGCGCAGCCAGCTGGCTGGTCAGGGAAGACCGGCAGTCAAAAAGAGCGTGAGGCCGGGAACCGGCCTTGCACGGAACCAAACAGAGTTTATGTTAGGAACATATCATGGCCGATTTGTCGAAGCTTGTTGACGAGCTGTCCTCGCTGACGGTCCTCGAAGCGGCGGAGCTGTCGAAGCTCCTCGAGGAGAAGTGGGGCGTCTCGGCGGCGGCGCCTGTCGCGGTGGCCGCGGCGTCTCCGGGCGGTGGCGGCGCTGCTGCGGCGCCTGTTGAGGAGCAGACCGAGTTCACGGTGATCCTCGCCAAGGCCGGCGAGAAGAAGATCAACGTGATCAAGGAGATCCGCACCATCACCGGCCTGGGCCTGAAGGAGGCCAAGGACCTGGTCGAGGGCGCGCCGAAGACGGTGAAGGAAGGCGTCAACAAGGACGACGCCGCCAAGTTCAAGAAGCAGCTGGAAGAGCAGGGCGCCTCTGTCGAGATCAAGTAAGCATCCTGACGGTCTGTCTGCCTTGTACCGGCAGGGTCATTCCGGGTACGGGCGAACAGTTTTTTAACGAGGCTGTGAGGGGTGGGAGTCGCGGAAGCGACGCCCGCCCCGTCCGCCGTGCGGCAACGGCATGTGGCGGCGAAGCGGACCGCGGCGGCGGGGTCGGGCGACCCGGCGGGTGCGGTCAGGGTAGTGGGTAGTGCCGGAGCGTCGGGCTCCGCGGCTGGTGAACCGGCGGGGTCGATCGTGACTCCGGCACGGGTCCCCCGCGTCGGCGGACGGATCGGTCATCGAGGACAGGGCAGGGTTGACGATGAACGCAATGACGAAATCGTTCACGGGTCGCAAGCGCATCCGCAAGAGCTTCGGGCGCATCCCCGAAATCGCGCCGATGCCCAACCTGATCGACGTGCAGCGGGCGAGCTACGAGGCGTTCCTGCAGATGAACGTCGCTCCCGACAGCCGGACCCAGACCGGCCTGCAGGAGGTGTTCCGCTCGGTCTTCCCGATCAATGATTTCGCCGGCCGTGGCCGCCTGGAGTTCGTCCATTACGAGCTCGAGGAGCCGAAATACGATGTCGAGGAATGTATCCAGCGCGGCATGACGTTCGCCGCACCGCTCAAGGTGATCCTGCGTCTCATCGTCTGGGACGTGGACGAGGACACGGGCAGCCGCTCGATCCGCGACATCAAGGAGCAGCCCGTGTACATGGGCGACATGCCGTTGATGACCGACAACGGCACGTTCATCATCAACGGCACCGAGCGCGTCATCGTCAGCCAGATGCACCGCTCGCCGGGCGTTTTCTTCGACCACGACAAGGGCAAGACGCACTCGTCGGGCAAGTTCCTGTTCGCCGCGCGCGTGATCCCGTATCGCGGCTCGTGGCTCGATTTCGAGTTCGACAGCAAGGACATCGTCTACGTCCGCATCGACCGCAAGCGGAAGCTGCCGGTCACCACGCTGCTGCTGGCCCTGGAAGGGGCTGCCTCCGAGGCGGCGCGCGCGGCCAAGCTCGCCGAGGGCGGCGACGTGGACAGCCTCGACATCCGCGGCATGGATGCCGACGAGATCCTTTCGACCTTCTACGGCACGGTCGTGTTCGCCAAGACCGACAAGGGCTGGGCGCGTCCGTTCGATCCCGAGGCGTTCCGCGGCCTCAAGCTGCTCGAGCCGCTGGTCGATGCCGATACCGGCGAGGTGGTGGCGGAAGCCGACGCCAAGCTGACCGCGCGCATGACCCGCAAGATCGCCGAGAACACCAAGGAGGTGCTGGTCGGCCGCGCCGACCTGGTGGGCCGCTACGTGGCCTATGACCTGATCAACGAGGACACCGGCGAGATCTATGCCGAGGCCGGCGAGGAGCTCACCGAGGCGCGGCTGGTGGCGATCGAGGAGCTCGGCATCGACAGGCTGCCGACGCTGGCGGTGGATGGCGGCAACGGTCCGTGGATCCGCAACACGCTGACCATCGACAAGAACACCTCGCGCGACGACGCGCTCATCGACATCTACCGCGTCATGCGTCCCGGCGAGCCGCCGACCCCGGACACGGCCGAGGCGCTGTTCCGCGGCCTGTTCTTCGACCCTGACCGCTACGACCTGTCGGCCGTCGGTCGGGTGAAGATGAACATGCGTCTCGGCGTGGATGCCGAGGACACGGTGCGCGTGCTGCGCAAGGTCGACATCCTGCGCACCGTCAAGATCCTGTGCGAGCTAAAGGACGGGCGCGGCAACATCGACGACATCGACAATCTCGGCAACCGCCGGGTGCGTTCGGTGGGCGAGCTGATGGAGAACCAATATCGCGTCGGGCTGCTGCGCATGGAGCGCGCGATCCGCGAGCGGATGGGCTCGGTCGACATCGACACGGTGATGCCGCACGACCTGATCAACGCCAAGCCGGCGGCAGCGGCGGTGCGCGAGTTCTTCGGCTCCTCGCAGCTCAGCCAGTTCATGGACCAGACCAACCCGCTGTCGGAGGTGACGCACAAGCGTCGTCTTTCGGCGCTTGGCCCGGGCGGCCTGACCCGCGAGCGGGCCGGCTTCGAGGTGCGCGACGTCCATCCGACCCATTACGGCCGGATCTGCCCGATCGAGACGCCGGAAGGCCCGAACATCGGCCTGATCAACAGCCTGGCCACCTACGCCAAGGTCAACAAGTACGGCTTCATCGAGACTCCCTACCGGCTGGTGAAGGACGGCATCCTGCAGGATGGCTGGAAGTATCTGTCGGCGATGGAGGAGGAGAAGCTCGTCGTCGCCCAGGCCGACGCGGCGCAGGACGAGTCCGGTCACCTGACGGACGAGCTGGTCTCGGTGCGTCGCGGCGGCGATTTCCGTCTCGTCAAGCCCGAGGACGTGACGGCCTGCGACGTGTCGCCCAAGCAGCTGGTCTCGGTGGCCGCGGCGCTCATTCCGTTCCTCGAGAACGACGACGCCAACCGCGCGCTGATGGGCTCGAACATGCAGCGCCAGGCGGTGCCGCTGATCCGCTCGGACGCGCCGCTGGTCGGCACCGGCATGGAAGCAGCGGTGGCGCGCGATTCGGGGGCGACGATCGTCGCGCGCCGGTCGGGCATCATCGACCAGATCGACGGGGCGCGCATCGTCGTGCGTGCCACCGACGAGGCGGGTGCGACGCAGGGCGTCGACATCTACCGGCTGCGCAAATACATGCGCTCCAACCAGTCGACCTGCATCAACCAGCGTCCGCTGGTGCGTGTCGGCGACCGGGTGCAGGCCGGCGACATCATCGCCGACGGCCCGTCCACCGAGCTGGGCGAGCTGGCGCTGGGCCGCAACGTGCTCGTCGCGTTCATGCCCTGGAACGGCTACAACTTCGAGGACTCGATCCTCATCTCCGAGCGCATCGCGCGCGACGACGTCTTCACCTCGATCCATATCGAGGAGTTCGAGGTCATGGCGCGCGACACCAAGCTCGGCCAGGAGGAGATCTCGCGCGACATCCCCAATGTCGGCGAGGAGGCGCTGCGCAACCTCGACGAGGCGGGCATCGTCTATGTCGGCGCCGAGGTGAACCCTGGCGACATCCTGGTCGGCAAGGTGACGCCGAAGGGCGAAAGCCCGATGACGCCGGAGGAGAAGCTGCTGCGCGCGATCTTCGGCGAGAAGGCCTCCGACGTGCGTGACACCTCGCTCAAGCTGCCGCCCGGCACCACCGGCACGGTGGTCGACGTGCGCGTGTTCTCGCGCCGCGGCGTCGACAAGGACGAGCGCGCTATGGCGATCGAGCGCGCCGAGATCGAGCGTCTGGCCAAGGACCGCGACGACGAGCGCGCGATCCAAGAGCGCAGCTTCTACAACCGCCTGCGTGAGCGTCTGATCGGCCAGAAGGCCGGTGCGGGCTTCAAGGGCATCCGCTCGGGCAGCGAGATCACCGAGGAGGTGCTGGCCGAGCATCCGCGCGGCACCTGGCGGCACGTGGTGCTGGCCAATGACGCGGCGGTGGCCGAGATCGAGCAGCTCAAGCGCGAGTTCGATGCGGCGGTCGGTCGCATCCAGGCGCGCTTCGACAGCAAGGTCGAGAAGCTGCAGCGCGGCGACGAGCTGCCGCCCGGCGTGATGAAGATGGTCAAGGTGTTCGTGGCGGTGAAGCGCAAGCTGCAGCCGGGCGACAAGATGGCCGGGCGGCATGGCAACAAGGGCGTCGTGTCGCGCGTGGTGCCGGTGGAGGACATGCCGTTCCTCGAAGACGGCACTTCGGTCGACATCGTGCTCAACCCGCTCGGCGTGCCGTCGCGGATGAATGTCGGCCAGATCCTCGAGACCCATCTCGGCTGGGCCTGCGCCAATATCGGCCGCGAGATCGGCGAGCTGGTCGACGAGTACCAGCGCACCGGCAATGCCCGGCAGGAGCTGCTCGACGGGCTGCGTGAGGTCTATGGCGAGCGGGTCTATGCCGACGACATCGCCGGCATGACCAACGAGCAGCTGATCGAGCTGGCCCACAACCTGCGCAAGGGGGTGCCGATCGCCACCCCGGTGTTCGACGGCGCACGCATGTCCGACATCGAGAGCATGCTGACCCGGGCAGGTCTGGACACCTCGGGGCAGATGCAGCTCGTCGACGGGCGCACGGGCGATCCGTTCGAGCGCAAGGTGACGGTGGGCTACATCTACATGCTCAAGCTCCATCACCTGGTCGACGACAAGATCCATGCTCGGTCGATCGGCCCGTACAGCCTGGTCACCCAGCAGCCGCTGGGCGGCAAGGCGCAGTTCGGTGGCCAGCGCTTCGGCGAGATGGAGGTCTGGGCGCTCGAGGCCTACGGTGCCGCCTACACGCTGCAGGAGATGCTGACGGTGAAGTCCGACGATGTCTCGGGCCGCACCAAGGTCTACGAGGCCATCGTGCGCGAGCAGGAGGATTTCGAGGCCGGCATTCCCGAGAGCTTCAACGTCCTGGTCAAGGAACTGAAGTCGCTCGGCCTCAACGTCGACCTCGAGCAGAGTGCCAGCTGAAGAATTTAACCGGGTCCGGGGCCGGTGGCCCCGGCGGGGCCTGGGGCAGAGCCCCAGGATCTCTTGCCTTCCCTCCGAGGGGTGAGTGCGCATGAACGAACTGATGAAGATCCTCGGCCAGACCGGCCAGGCGATGACCTTCGACCAGATCAAGATCCAGCTCGCGTCGTCCGAGCAGATCCGCTCCTGGTCCTATGGCGAGATCAAGAAGCCCGAGACGATCAACTACCGCACCTTCAAGCCGGAGCGGGACGGCCTGTTCTGCGCGCGCATCTTCGGTCCGATCAAGGACTACGAGTGCCTGTGCGGCAAGTACAAGCGGATGAAGTTCCGCGGCATCATCTGCGAGAAGTGCGGCGTCGAGGTGACGCTGGCCAAGGTGCGCCGCGAGCGCATGGGCCATATCGAGCTGGCCTCGCCGGTGGCGCATATCTGGTTCCTCAAGTCGCTGCCCAGCCGGATCGGCCTGATGGTCGACCTGACGCTGAAGGAGCTGGAGAAGATCCTGTATTTCGAGAACTACGTTGTTCTCGAGCCGGGCTCGACCGACCTCAAGCTGCACCAGCTGCTCACCGAGGACCAGCTGCTCGCCAAGCAGGATGAGTTCGGCGACGATTTCCGCTACGGCATCGGCGCCGAGGCGGTCAAATCGATCCTCAAGGAGATCGATTGCGGCGCGGAGAAGGTGAAGCTGCGCGCCGACCTCAAGGAGACGACCTCCGAGGCCAAGCGCAAGAAGCTCGTCAAGCGCCTCAAGCTGATCGAGGCCTTCTCCGAGAGCGGCTCGCATCCGGACTGGATGATCCTCGACGTCGTGCCGGTGATCCCGCCCGAGCTGCGCCCGCTGGTGCCGCTCGATGGCGGCCGCTTCGCCACCTCGGACCTCAACGACCTCTATCGTCGCGTCATCAACCGCAACAACCGCCTCAAGCGTCTGATCGAGCTGCGCGCGCCCGACATCATCGTGCGCAACGAGAAGCGCATGCTGCAGGAGAGCGTCGACGCGCTGTTCGACAACGGCCGCCGCGGTCGGGCGATCACGGGGGCCAACAAGCGCCCGCTGAAGTCGCTGTCCGACATGCTGAAGGGCAAGCAGGGCCGCTTCCGGCAGAACCTGCTCGGCAAGCGCGTCGACTATTCGGGCCGTTCGGTCATCGTGGTCGGCCCGGAGCTGAAGCTGCACCAGTGCGGCCTGCCCAAGAAGATGGCGCTCGAGCTGTTCAAGCCGTTCATCTACAGCAAGCTCGAGAAGTACGGCCACGCCACCACCATCAAGGCGGCCAAGCGGATGGTGGAGAAGGAGCGTCCGGAGGTCTGGGACATCCTCGAGGAGGTGATCCGCGAGCATCCGGTGATGCTCAACCGCGCCCCCACCCTGCACCGCCTCGGCATCCAGGCCTTCGAGCCGGTGCTGATCGAGGGCAAGGCGATCCAGCTTCATCCGCTGGTCTGCACGGCGTTCAACGCCGATTTCGACGGCGACCAGATGGCGGTCCACGTGCCGCTGTCGCTCGAGGCGCAGCTCGAGGCGCGCGTGCTGATGATGTCGACCAACAACATCCTCAGCCCGGCGAACGGCAAGCCGATCATCGTGCCGAGCCAGGACATCGTGCTCGGCCTCTACTACCTGTCGCTCGAGACGGCCGAGTTCCGCGCGACGCCCGACCAGAGCGAGTATGACGAGCAGGGCCGCCTGGTGAAGCAGGGGGCTTCGGCCTTCGGCACGATCGGCGAGATCGAGTTCGCGCTGGCCGCGGGCGCCATCAAGCTGCACGACAAGATCCGGGCGCGCTTCGAGACGGTCGATGCGGCCGGCAAGAAGCTGCGCCTCAACGTGGTCACCACGCCGGGCCGGATGCTGATCGCCCAGATCCTGCCCAAGCACCCCAACGTGCCGTTCACGCTGATCAACAAGCAGCTGACCAAGAAGAACGTCTCGGACGTGATCGACGCCGTCTACCGTCATTGCGGCCAGAAGGAATGCGTGATCTTCGCCGACCGGCTGATGGGGCTCGGCTTCGGTCACGCCGCCAAGGCCGGCATCTCGTTCGGCAAGGATGACATGATCATCCCGGCCGAGAAGAAGGGGCTGGTCGATCGCACCGCCGCGGAGGTCAAGGAGTTCGAGCAGCAGTACCAGGACGGCCTGATCACCGCCGGCGAGCGCTACAACAAGGTGGTCGACGCCTGGTCGCGCTGCACCGACGAGGTGCAGGCGGCGATGATGAAGGAGATCAGCAGGCTGGAGGTGGGCAAGTCGACCAACTCGGTGTGGATGATGAGCCATTCCGGTGCGCGCGGCAGCCCCGCGCAGATGAAGCAGCTCGCCGGCATGCGCGGCCTGATGGCCAAGCCGTCAGGCGAGATCATCGAGCAGCCGATCATCGCCAACTTCAAGGAAGGCCTGTCGGTCCTCGACTACTTCACCTCCACCCACGGCGCCCGCAAGGGACTGGCGGACACGGCGCTGAAGACGGCGAACTCGGGCTACCTGACCCGCCGCCTGGTCGACGTGGCGCAGGACTGCATCATCGTCGAGGATGATTGCGGCACCGAGCGCGGCCTCACCGTGCGCGCGGTCATGGATGGCGGCGAGGTGGTCTCCAGCCTGTCCGAGCGGATCCTGGGCCGCACCTCGGCGCAGGACGTAATGGATCCGGCCGAGGGCCGGGTGCTTCTGGCGCGCAACACGCTGATCGGCGAGGCGGAAGCCGAGATGATCGAGAAGGCGGGCGTCGAGAGCATGACCATCCGCTCCGTGCTCACCTGCGACAGCCGGGTCGGCGTCTGCGGCCATTGCTACGGCCGCGACCTGGCCCGCGGCACGCCGGTCAACATGGGCGAGGCGGTCGGCGTCATCGCGGCGCAGTCGATCGGCGAGCCCGGCACGCAGCTGACCATGCGCACCTTCCATATCGGCGGCGCGGCGCAGCGTGGTGCCGAGCAATCGATGGTCGAGGCCTCGCATGACGGAACGGTGGTCATCAAGAACCGCAACGTCGTGCAGAACAGCCAGAACGTTCCGGTGGTGATGTCGCGCAACTGCGAGATCGTGCTGTCGGACGATCGCGGCACCGAGCGCGCCCGCTTCCGCGTGCCGTACGGCGCGCGTCTGCTGGTCGACGAGGGTGCGGCGGTTTCGCGCGGCCAGAAGCTGGCCGAGTGGGATCCCTACACCCTGCCGATCATCACCGAGCAGGCAGGCACCGTCGAATATCTCGACCTCATCGACAGCATCACGCTGGTCGAGCGCATGGACGAGGTCACCGGCCTGACCTCGAAGGTGGTCGTCGACTACAAGCATGCGGCCAAGGGCGTGGATCTGCGCCCGAGGCTCCAGCTCAAGGACGCCCGCGGCGAGGTGTTGAAGATGTCGAACGGCGGCGACGCGCGCTACTTCCTGTCGCCCGATTCGATCCTCTCGGTCGAGAACGGCGCGGAAGTCCACGCCGGCGACGTGCTGGCCCGCATCCCGCGCGAAGGCAGCAAGACGCGCGACATCACCGGCGGTCTTCCGCGCGTCGCCGAGCTGTTCGAGGCGCGTCGTCCGAAGGACCACGCGATCATCGCCGAGACGGACGGCCGGATCGAGTTCGGCAAGGACTACAAGGCCAAGCGCCGGATCATCGTGAAGAACGACGAGACGGGCGAGGAGACCGAGTACCTGATCCCGAAGGGCAAGCATCTCTCGGTGCAGGAGGGCGACTTCGTCCGCCGTGGCGAGCCGCTGGTCGACGGTCCGCGCGTGCCGCACGACATCCTCAAGGTGCTCGGCGTGGAGGCGCTGTCGGACTACCTGGTCAACGAGATCCAGGACGTCTACCGGCTGCAGGGCGTGAAGATCAACGACAAGCACATCGAGGTCATCGTTCGCCAGATGCTGCAGAAGGTCGAGATCCTGGAGCCGGGCGACACGACCTACCTGGTGGGCGAGACGGTCGACCGCATGGAGTTCGAGGCGGAAAACCACAAGCGGGTGCAATCCAACGAGCGTGCGGCCATGGCGATGCCCGTCCTGCAGGGCATCACCAAGGCAAGCCTGCAGACGCATTCCTTCATCTCGGCGGCCTCCTTCCAGGAGACGACGCGTGTGCTGACCGAGGCGGCGACCGCCGGCAAGGTCGATACGCTGAACGGGCTGAAGGAGAACGTCATCGTCGGCCGGCTGATCCCGGCCGGCACCGGCAGCGTGATGAACAAGCTCCGCGCGGTGGCGGCGGGTCGCGACCGCCAGAACAAGATCGCGGCCGAGACGCCCGCGGTCACCGGAGCTGCGGCCGACTAGAACCGGGCGCGACCGGCGTGCTGGCCACGGGGGCGGGGGAGCAATCTCCCGCCCCTTTTCTGTGTCGGAGGACCAGTGCCCGGAGCCCGCCAGGCCTGCCAGGCCCGCTGCTCAGGCGCCGGACGGCCTGCAGGACGGCTCGTTGAGTGGCCGGCCGCGAAAGGCGAGGGGATAGAAGTTGCGGCTGCGGGCAAACGCCATCAGCGACGCGGCATCCGGCGCGTGGGGCTCGCGGCACAGGCGTCGCGTACTGCCGGCAACCTCCAGCGCCTCGCAGCCCGGACGCAGGGCATCGACCACCTTGCTGCGGCCGTAGAGGATCGTCCCGCCGCGCATGACCAGGACGACGGACAGCGGCGAGGACGACACCACCGCATTGTAGGGATCGCCGCCCCTGCGCTCGAACAAGGCGAGGTCGGCCACGCGGCCGGGTGCGATGCTGCCGATCACCGCCTCGTCATGCACGACGCGCGCGGCATCGATCGTCACCATGCGCCACAGGTCGCGGGTGCCCAGAGCGCCGTGCAGCCGGTCGCGATCATAGGACGCCGCACAGGCCAGTTCGCGGTTGAGATTCATCGAACCGGACGGCAGCCAGTCGGAGCCGAGGGCGAGCGTGATGCCGAGCCGGTGCGCGGCCACGACGTCGAGCGTGCGCCCGTAGAGCGAAAGGTTGCTGCGTGGCGACCAGACGATGCTGGCGTGGCGCCGGGCGACCAGCTCCAGGTCCTGGCGGGTCAGGGCGACCGCGTGGATCAGGGCGGCCTGGGGCATGATCCAGTCGTTGCTCGTGCCGCCGCCGCCGGGCTCGGGCGTGCGGTCGTAGCCCGCATCGCTCTCGCAGCGGAACTCGTTGCGCGCGGCGGCGTCGCGGCCTTCGGCGACATGCGCAAGGAAGGCGCTGGTCGCGGCGACCTCGCTGCGCGTGGCCGGATGATGGCCATAGTCGCAGTCGCGGGTGCGCATGATCCCCGCGGCATCGTCGAGCGGAAAGATGCGGTAGGTCACCGGACGGGCGGCAAGCCCCTCGAGTCCGGCAGCGAAATCGAGGTTGCGCAGCAAGCCCGGTGCCATGGCCTCGGCGACGGTCGAGGTGGTGCCGCCGGCCAGGAAGCGCAGCTCGCCCCAGGCGATGGTGCGCGGGTCGTGGTCAGGCTCGAAATTCTCCAGCCTGTGATGGCCGTCGAGACCCTTGCGCCATTCATGACGGTGCTCGAAACGTTCCCCCGTGTCCGGGCGCGGTGCGACGGAGGTGAAATCGATATGGTCGTGGGTGTTGATCAGCCCCGGTGAAAGCACGTCATCGGGGCAATCGAGGATCCGGGCGCGGTGGGCCCGGGCCGCACAGGTGCTGCCGGCGCAGACGATCCGCCCGTCGGCACCGACCAGGACCTCGCCATGGGCCAGCGCGCGATCAGGCAGCAGGACCGCCGAGCGGATCAGCAACGCGCCGCCTGGCGTGCTGCCCTCTTTGCCGCCAGTGGACAGCGTGACGCGGCACGATGCGGCGCGTGCCTGACCCGCGGCGCCAGGCAGGGCCAGGCAGAAGGCGAACGTGACCAGGGCGGCGGCAAGGCCAAGGCGGTGTCGGATCATACCGCCTGCATAAGCGGGCCTGTGGCCGATGGCCACGGGGTCCTGCGGGCGGAGGAGCCATCCCCCGCCCGTGTGCCGTTGATCGACGCGGCCGAGCGCCAGGTGCGGCGCGGCACCGCCCCCGACCTGGGCCGACCGGAGGTGCTCAGGCGATCTGCTGGGTTTCCGCGCCGCTGTCCGGACGCGCCGGGCCCAGGTTGGGGACCTCGCCCATCGGCTTGTTCTGGAAGACGGAGAACTGGCCCTTGCCGTCCATCGCCGGGCCTTCGGTCCAGCGGCCCGGCATCGGCGGCGCGCCATCGGCGGCGGTGGCGAAGAAGTTGTAGCTGAACTCCTGCTTCTCCTGCTCCTGCGGGAAGCTGTTCGGAATCGGCAGCGTGCCCTTCAGGCCGCCCAGGTCCTCGATCACCGCAAGCCACTGCTGCTGGTGCATGGTGTCGCGGGCAATCAGGAAGGACAGCATGTCCTTCATGCCCGGATCATGGGCCGCGTTGAACAGCCGCACCGCCAGCACCCGCCCCGTCGCCTCGGCCGCGACGTTGCAGTACATGTCGGCCGCCAGGTTGCCGCTGGCATAGATGTGCGACATGTCGAACGGCACGCCGTCGGCATTGGCCGGGTAGGCGGCCATGCCGGTCGACAGGATGTGCCGCTGCAGCATCCCTTCCATCGTCTCGCGCGCGCCCTTGCCGCCCATCACCGCGCCGACAATACCGTCCTTCGCGGCCGTTTCCTGCGCCGTCGCCGGTGCGGTCTCGAGGTTCATCGCCACGGCGGTGGCCAGCATCTCGATATGGCCCATCTCCTCCGTCGCCGTGTGGAGCAGCATGTCGCGGTATTTCGGATTCGGGCCGCGCGCGCCCCAGGCCTGGAAGAAATACTGCATGCACACGCGGATCTCGCCTTCGATGCCGCCGATGGCCTGCTGCAACTGCCGCGCGAACACGGGGTCCGGGGTCTCGACGCGAACTGGATACTGCAGGCGCTTGTCGTGGTAGAGCATGGTCGGCTCCTCTCTTGTCGGTGGAGCGGAAGATCCGCTGGCGTGCCAACACGCGGTCTGTCCGGAAGATACGCGGGGGGAGTATCACAAGCCGATGAGGTCGGAGTTCCGCGACGGCAAGCTGCTGCTCATGCGTGACGACGAGGAGCGCGAGCCGCTGCTCGGCCGCCTGCGCCGTATCGAAGGGCAGGTGCGCGGCATCCAGCAGATGGTGAGCCAGGACCGCTACTGCGCCGACGAGCTTCAGCAGGCCAGCGCCGTGCTCGCGGCCATGCGCGAGGTGATGCGCCTGCTGGTCTCCCAGCATGTCGATGTCGGCCTGCGACGTGCCCTGGCCGGCGGCACGCCGCCAGACGAGGCGATGGCCGACATCGAGCGCGTGCTGCAGACCGTGGTTCGCGACCAGTAGGCGGCCCGCCTCCCCGGAGCGTCAGCCCCGGCGCGCGGGCGCCCGGAGCGGCCTCAGGGAAGCTTGGTGCTGTCCACCCGCCATGGCCGCCCGTGCCGGCGCCGGACGCGCATCTCGCCACTGGCCATCTCGTGCAGCAGCGAGCCGAGCCGCTCGCGCTTGTGCAGTTCCATCCAGATGTCCTCGGGCTCAATGCCGCGCGCCGCCCAGATCAGGGTCAGGCCAGCGAGCAGCGAGGCCGAGACCTGCGTGAGCAGTCCGGGATCGCGGCTGGCAGCGGAGGCGGCGGCGGCGAACGCCTCGCGACCGGTGCTGCTCAGCGCGGCGGCGAGCGGGGCGTGCGTGCCGCCCGCATCGGCGATGTCGTGCAGCGCGCGGTGCCAGAGCCTGTCGAACACCGCCTCGGAGGTTTCCACGCCCCCCGGCTCCCCCGGGCTAGACAGTGAAGTATTTGGCGCGCGGATGCAGCACCACGAGCGCGCTGGTCGATTGCTCGGGATGGAGCTGGTGGCCGTCGGACAGGCTGACGCCGATGCGCCCGGCATCCAGCAGGCGCAGCAGCGGCTCCTGGTCCTCCAGGCGCGGGCAGGCCGGATAGCCGAACGAGTAGCGCGAGCCGCGGTAGCCCTGCGAGAGGAGCTTGTCCATGTCGCGCTCGTCCTCGCCCGCGAAGCCGAGCTCGGCGCGGATACGCTTGTGCGTGTACTCGGCCATCGCCTCGGCCATCTCCACCGACAGGCCGTGCAGGTAGAGATAATCCTGGTAGCGGTTGGCCTCGAACCAGTCGCGCGCCATGTCGGACGCCTTCTGGCCGACGGTCACCACCTGCAGTCCGACCACGTCGCGGCGGGCATCGTCGATGTCGCGCACGAAGTCGGCGATGCACTCGCCGTCCTCACGCGGCTGGCGGGGCAGGGTGAAGCGCGCCAGCTCGGTGCTGCCGTCCGGCTCGAACAGGATCAGGTCGTTGCCCTGGCCGGCCGCCTTCCAGTAGCCGTAGATCGCCTGCGGACGCAGGATGGCATCCTCCTTGGCGAGCGCCAGCATCCGGCGCAGCACCGGCCGGAGTTCCTGCTTGGCCCAGCCGAGGAAATCCTCGAGCGAGCGGCCCTGCTTCCGGAAGCCCCACTGGAACTGGTAGAGGCTGCGCTCATTGAGGAACGGGATCACCGCCTCGGGTGCCGCCTCGATCGCGCGCGCGCCCCAGAAGGGCGGTTCGACGGCGGGCTCGTCAGCCGTGAGCCGCCGCCTGCGGGCCTGGACCACGCCGAGATCGACCGGCCCGAAGCCGCGCGGCCCGGACTCCTCGGTCTCGCGCGACTTGCGCTTCGGCTTCGCGGAGCGCCGTGACTGCAGCGCCGAGACATAGTCGTCGAATTGTCCGCCGGCCACCTTGTCCATCAGCCCGAGCCCGTCGAACGCATCGCGCGCATAGGCCACGCGCCCGCCCGCATAGGCCGCCGCGCAATCCTCCTCGACATAGTTGCGGGTGAGTGCCGCACCGCCGAGCAGGACCGGGATGCCGAGCCCCTGGCGCGCCATCTCCTCGAGATTCTCGCGCATGATGACGGTCGATTTGACCAGCAGGCCGGACATGCCGATGGCCTGCGCGCGATGCTCGTGGGCCGCGGCGATCATGTCGGCCACCGGCACCTTGATGCCGAGATTGAACACCCGGTAGCCGTTGTTGGTCAGGATGATGTCGACCAGGTTCTTGCCGATGTCGTGCACGTCGCCCTTGACGGTGGCGAGCACGATGGTGCCGCGCGTCTGGCCTTCGATGCGTTCCATGTGCGGCTCGAGGTAGGCGACCGCCGCCTTCATCGTCTCGGCCGATTGCAGCACGAAAGGCAGCTGCATCTTGCCCGCGCCGAACAGCTCGCCCACCACCTTCATGCCGTCGAGCAGGATGGTGTTGATGATGTCGAGCGGCGGATGCTTCTCCATCGCCGCGGCGAGATCGATCTCCAGCCCCTTGCGGTCGCCGTCGACGATGCGGTCGCGCAGCCGTTCCTCGACCGTCTCGGCCTTCTTCTTCTTGACCGCCTCGGACGCCTTGCGATCGGCGAACAGTTCGAGCAGGCGCTGCAGCGGATCGTAGCCCTCGGCACGGCGGTCGAAGATCAGGTCCTCGGCGACGCGGATCTCCTCCTCGGCGAGCAGATGCAGCGGCCGGATCTTGGAGACGTGGACGATGGCACCCGTCATGCCGGCACGCACCGCATGGTCGAGGAACACCGAGTTCAGCACGGCGCGCGCCGCCGGATTGAGGCCGAAGGAGATGTTGGACAGGCCGAGGATGATCTGGATGTCGGGGAACCGCTCGCGGATCAGCCGGATGCCTTCCAGGGTCCATTGGCCGAGCTTGCGGTCGTCCTCGACACCGGTGGCGATGGTGAAGGTGAGCGGATCGATCAGCAGGTCCGATTGCGGCAGGCCGTATTTGTTGCAGGCGAAATCGACCAGCCGCTCGGCGATGCGCAGCTTGTCCTCGGCCGTCTTGGCCATGCCCACTTCGTCGATGGTCAGCGCGATGACCGCCGCGCCGAACTTGCGCGCCAGCGTCAGGCGGTCATGGGCGTGGTGCTCGCCATCCTCGAAATTGATCGAGTTGATGATCGGCTTGCCGCCATGCAGCTTCAGTGCGGCCTCGATCACCGGCGTCTCGGTGCTGTCGATGACCAGCGGCGCATTGACCGACGAGGTGAAGCGGCGGATCACCTCGTTCATCTCGGCGGTCTCGTTGCGGCCGACGAAGGCGGTGCAGATGTCGAGCGCGTTGGAGCCTTCGCCCATCTGCTCGCGTCCCACCCCGACGCAGCCGTCCCAGTCGCCCGCCTCCTGCAGCTCGCGCCACTTCTTCGAGCCGTTGGCGTTGCAGCGCTCGCCGATGGAGAAGTAGCTGTTCTCCTGGCGCAGCGGCACCTGGCCGTAGAGGCTGGCCACCGACGGGATCCAGACCGGCTTGCGCAGCACCGGGGCCGGGCGCAGCGCCCCGTCGCCGCGACGGCGCAGCATCTCGTCGAGGGCGGCGATATGCGGCGTCGAGGTGCCGCAGCAGCCGCCGATCAGGTTGAGCCCGTCCTCCGCCACGAAGCGCTCGACCCAGCGCGACATCTCGACCGGCGTCAGCGGGTAGTGGGTGGCGCCGTCGACCAGCTCCGGCAGGCCGGCATTGGGCTGCACCGAGATCAGTCCCGGCCAGTTGGTGGCCAGCCAGCGCACATGCTCGGCCATCTCCTGCGGCCCGGTCGCGCAGTTCAGCCCGAGCAGCGGCACGTCCAGCGCGTGTATGGTGGTGGCGGCGGCGGCGATGTCGGGGCCGACCAGCAGCGTGCCGGTGGTCTCGACGGTGACCTGGACGAAGATCGGCACGTCGCGGCCGGCCTCGGCCCGGGCGATGCGCGCACCGCCCACCGCGGCCTTGATCTGCAGCGTGTCCTGGCAGGTCTCGATCAGCAGCGCGTCCACGCCGCCGGCGATCAGGCCGCGGCACTGGTCGGCGAGGGCGGCCTCCAGCGGGTCGTAGGCGATGTTGCCCAGCGAGGGCAGCTTGGTGCCCGGACCGATCGAGCCCACCACGTAGCGTTGTCGGCCGTCGGAAAACTGCTCCGCCGCCTCGCGGGCCAGCTCGGCGGCTACCTTGTTGATCTCGAAGGTGCGGTCGGCGAGATCGAACTCGGCCAGGGTGATCGGCGAGCCGCCGAAGCTGTTGGTCTCGACCATGTCCGCACCGGCCGCGAAATAGTCGCGGTGGATGTCGCGGATCAGCTCCGGACGCGACAGGTTGAGCACCTCCGTGCAGTTCTCCCGGCCCCAGAAATCGCGCTCCACCTCGAGGCCCAGCATCTGCACGCGCGCCCCCATGCCGCCGTCGCACAGCAGCACCCGGTCGTGGAGGGCTTGCAGGATGTGGGGTTTCGTCATGCCGGCCGGGCCTCTAAATGGACCTCCACATATGTACGCTCTCTCGCCCGAGCGGCAGGTTTTTCTTGCCTGCCGCCCCTCCAGGCTGCCCGCAGCGCCCGTGCCCCCGGCGGGCGCCCGATGAGGATCGACGCCCGCCTGCCGCTGGAGATCCGCCCGTCTCCGCCGGAGCCGGCGCGCCCAGACTGGCTGCTGCTGCTGGCCGCCGACATCGCCGGCGAGCCGCCCGGCTGGCTTGCGGTACACCGCCTGCCGGCCGAGCAGGCCGGGCATCCGGCGGCCTGCGCCTGCTGCGGCCCGGCCCGCGGCGGCGCGCCGCGCCTGCTCGGGGCGCTGTTCCAGGCCCGCGCGCGCGGCGAGACCGGCTTCTTTCGCGGGGTGGTGCTGTGTGCGGCCGACGAGGCCCTGCGTGCGTCTCTGGCCGCGGCCTGCGGCTCAGATCCATACGTCTTCGCAACATTTCATGCGACAGTCCTGCAGGGTTCAGCATGATCATGCAGTAACTGCAAGGAAAACCTTACCCGGTATCAAAAACTGGATGGAACTTCTGGTCGCGTCGCCAATCCTTGGCCGAGAAACTTGAAGAAACGGTCGGTCTCGTATGCTAAGGCTCCGCGGAGACGCTTCTGCCACGCCATGAAGGGCGGGGTCATCGCGCAACGTTTCGCGCACTGACAAGGGAAAGCCAGTGGTCCAACCCTACGACAACGCCGATCTTCCGGGAGCCGGGCCCGGTGCCAGCGCCGGCGGCACCGTGGACGGGCGGCTCGTGCGGCTGCGCGCCGTCGTGCAGGCCGCGCGCTATCATGGCGCCGAGCTCGACCCGAAGGATTTCCGCGGCGACGTGGGCGAGGCGACGCCGTCCCCGGCGAGCCTGGTGAAGTGGCTGAACGAGCAGGGCCTGGTGGCCCGCGCCATGCGCCTGAAATGGCGCTACCTGGTACGCATGCACGACCTGCCGCCCATCGTGCTGCTGTTCAATGACGGCACCGCCGGGCTGCTGGTCGGCGCCGATCCGAGCCGCGGCGTGGTCTGGCTGCGCGATCCGCTCGGCAGCGAGGGCGACATGCCGGTCGCCGTCGACGAGTTGCGCCTGTCGCAGGTCTGGACCGGCGACGTGGTCATGGTGCAGCGCTCGCGCACCCAGTCCGAGGCCGAGGCGCCGATCAATCTCGGCTGGCTCACCCGGATGGTGCTGCGCGAGAAGAAGTCGCTGCGCGACATCGCGATCTCGTCCGTGGTGCTCAGCCTGCTGACCATCTTCCCCGCGCTGATCGTCATGCAGGTCATCGACAAGGTGGTGAACCACCATTCAATGGCGACCCTGGTGTCGATCTCGATGATCATCCTGACGCTCACCACCTACGAGACGCTGCTGAGCTACGCCCGGCGCGAGATCGTGCTGGTGCTGTCGACGCGGCTCGACAGCCGCATCGCGCTGGTCATCTTCGCGCGCCTGCTGTCGCTGCCGCTCGAATATTTCGAGCGCCAGCAGGCCGGCAACGTGATCGGGCGCGTCGTCTCCATCTACAAGGTGCGCGACTTCATCACCGGCAAGCTGATGACGACGTTCCTCGACATGTTCACCCTTCTGGTGATCCTGCCGTTCCTGTTCGTCATGAGTGTCACGCTGGCCTGGATGACGCTGGCCGCGGCCGGCCTGATCGGGCTCATCGTGGTCATCTTCATCGGCCCCGTCGGCCGGCTGATCGGCAAGGTGGTGCAGGCCGAGATGCAGCGCGGCAGCATCCTCTACGAATCCGTCGCCGGCGTGCGCACGCTCAAGACGCTGGCACTCGAGCCCTATCGCCGCGTCGAGTGGGACCATGCCACGGCGGAAGTGGTGCGCGCCAAGCTCGAGGCCGGGCGGCTGGCCAACTGGCCCTCGACGCTGGCCATGCCGATCGAGATGTTCATCAGCCGCGGCGTGATCCTGGTCGGCGCCTACCTGCTGCTCACCGGCCACAGCGAGCTCGGCGCCGGCGGCCTGGTCGCCTTCATGATGCTGGGCGGACGGGTGGCCTCGCCGCTGGTCAGCCTCGCCAAGCTGCTCGAGGAGTTCACCGACATCCGCGCCGCGCTCGCCGAGGCCGGCTCGGTGCTGAACCAGCCGACCGAGACCAAGGCGCTGACCAACGGCATGCGCCCCAAGATCCAGGGGGCCCTGTCCTTCCAGGACGTGGTGTTCACCTATCCCGGCGGCTCGAGCCGGGCGCTCGACCAGGTCAGCTTCGAGGTGCCGGCCGGAACCATGCTGGGCGTGGTCGGCCGCTCCGGGTCGGGCAAGTCGACCCTGACCCGCCTGCTGCAGGGTGTCAGCCGCAACTATGCCGGCTTCCTGAAGATCGACGGCGTCGACCTGCGCGAGATCAACCTCACCCACCTGCGCAAATCCTTCGGCGTCGTGCTGCAGGACAACTTCCTGTTCCGCGGCACCATCCGCGACAACATCACCGCCAACCGCCCGGGCCTGACCCTGGAGGACGCGGTGCGCGCCGCGCGCCTGGCCGGAGCGGAGGAATTCATCGAGCGCATGCCGGCCGGCTACGAGACCTGGATCGAGGAAGGCTCGACCAACATCTCGGGCGGCCAGCGCCAGCGCCTGGCCATCGCGCGCGCCATCATCACCGATCCGCGCCTGATGATCCTCGACGAGGCGACCTCGGCCCTCGATCCGGAATCCGAGGCGCTGGTCAACGCCAACCTCAAGCGGATCAGCAAGGGGCGGACGATGGTCATCGTCTCGCACCGCCTGTCCTCGCTGGTCGATTGCGACCTGATCCTGGTCATGGAGCGCGGCAAGGTGGAGGATCTCGCACCGCACAGCGTGCTGCTCGAGCGCTGCGCGAGCTATCGCCAGCTGTGGATGCAGCAGAACCGCCATATCGACGTGGGCGGCCGCCAGGCCGGCCCGGCAGCCATGCTCGCAGAGGGGGACTAGACCATGAGCGGTACCAATCTGGTTCCTGCCGGCCCCGGTCTGGTCGCCGGCGGCCGCGGCGCACGGCGGCGCGCCCCCGAGGCGCTGCCGCAGGAGCTGCTCGACTTCCACTCGCCGAGTGCCGCCCTGGTGGCGCTGCCGCCGCGGCCGATGGCGCGCTACCTCATCTGGGTTGTCGGCTCGATGGCGATCGCCCTGCTGATCGTCATGGGCACCTTCCCGATCGACCGCGTGGTGAGCGCGCAGGGCGAGCTGGTGCCGGTCGACCCGACCCTGCTGGTGCAGCCGCTCGAGACCTCCATCGTCCGCTCGATCGACGTGCGCGAAGGCGAGGTGGTGCACAAGGGCCAGGTGCTGGCGCATCTCGACCCCACCATGGCCCAGGCCGATGTCAGCAACCTGCGCAACCAGACCGATGAATATGCGGCGCAGATCGCCCGCCTGCAGGCCGAGGCGGCCGGCACCGACTACCGGCCCGACCTGGCCAATCCCGCCTCGACGCAGGAGGCGGCGACCTTCATGCGCCGTTCGGCCGAGTTCAGGGCGAAGATCCTGAACTACACCCGCCAGATCGCGGCGCTGAAGGCGGCGGTGACCACCGACCAGGCCAATGCCGCGATGTATGCCGGCCGGGTCAGGCTCGCGCGCGTCGTCCACGACATGCGGACCGAGCTGCAGCATGACCAGGTGGGCAGCAGGCTCTCCACCCTGACCTCCCAGGACGACCTGATGGAGGTCGAGCGCTCGCAGATCAGCGCCCAGACCCAGGCGGTGGGCGACCAGAACAAGCTCGAGGCCGAGCAGGCAGAGCAGGCCGGCTTCGTGCAGAACTGGAAGGCGCAGGTCTACCAGGACCTGAGCGACGCCCAGCACAAATACTACGAGGCCAAGGGCGACTACGACAAGGCGATGCTGCGCCAGTCCCTGGTGACCATGCGGGCCCAGGCCGACGCGGTGGTGCTGACCATCTCCAAGGTGTCGATCGGCTCCGTGCTCACCCCGGCCAGCCAGTTCATCACGCTGGTGCCGCTCGACGCGCCGCTCGAGGTCGAGGCCAAGCTGCGCGGCGACGAGTCCGGCTACGTCAAGCTCGGCGACCCGGCGCTGATCAAGTTCGCCACCTTCGCCTACACCCAGTATGGCGGCGCGCGGGCCACCGTGCGCACGGTCAGCGCCGACAGCTTCACCAAGGACAGCAGCACCAATGCCGGCGGTCCGGGCAGCAGCGGCGTGCCGGCGCCCGACCAGGGCAATCCGATGGACACGTTCTACCGGGTGCGCCTGCGGGTCGACCACTACACCCTGCACGGCGTGCCGAACTACTTCCACCCCGTGCCGGGCATGCCGGTGACCGCCGACATCAAGGTCGGCCGGCGCACCATCCTGCAGTACCTGCTGAGCTCGGTGCTGCCGGTGGCAACCGAGGGCATGCGCGAGCCGTAGCCCCAGGACCCGCGCGCGCGGGGGCCGACGCGGCAGGCCGGCGGACGCCGGCCTGCCCGCGCCCCGCGCCCCAGCGCTCTCCTTTCTTGCACCGTTCTTCTCGCGCCCAGGAAAGTGTCCGCCTCCCGATGGCCAGTCTCCTCAGCCAGCGCCTGGCCTCACCATTCTCCGCCAAGGCCAAGCTCGCCTACGCCCACTCCCTGCTGGAGGCCGGACAGACCACGCGGGCGTTCGAGCAGTTCAGCGCCGCCGCCCGCGCCGGCCTGCCGGAAGCGCAGTTCCGCGTCGGCCGCGCCTATCTCGACGGAACCGGCGTGCCGATCTCCCGCGAGGAAGGCGCACGCTGGATGCAGCGCGCCGCGGAGGCGGGCTGGGTCGAGGCGCAGTTCGTCCTGGCGACACTCTACCTGTTCGGCCTGGCGGGCGCGGGGCACGCGCCGCACGCGGCCCTGTTCGCGCACGGCCCGCAGCAGAGCGAGAGCAAGCCGGACTACGAGAAATCGGCCCTCTGGGCCAGGCGCTCCGCCGAGGCCGGCTCGCCCGACGGGCAGGCGCTATACGGCTACATCCTGACCTCCGGCCCCGAGGAGATGCGCAACCTCGCCGAGGCCAATGGCTGGTACCAGAAATCTGCCGCCGCCGGCTGCGCGCAGGGCTCGCTGGGCCTGGGCCTCGCCCTGCTGGCGCGCGGCGAGGGAGACGTCGAGGCGCTGCAGGCGGCGGCGATCGAACTGTCCCGTGCCGCAGCCTCCGGCCTGCCGACCGCGCTCTACCTGCTCGGCGTCATGACCGAGCGCGGCGCCGGGGTGGCGCAGGACGTGGCGGCGGCGACCAAGCTGTATCGCCAGGCAGCCGAGAAGGGCATGCGTTCGGGGCAGGCCCGCTACGGCCTGGCGCTGCTCGAGGGGCGCGGCGTGGCGCGCGACCCGGTGGGCGGCGAGTCCTGGCTGCGCAAGGCCGCCCTGGCCGGCGACAGCGAGGCCGCGGCCCTGATCGGCGACCTGTACGCGCGCGGCCAGGACCTGCCGCCCAACTACGCCGAGGCGGCCGGCTGGTACACGCGCGCCGCCGACGGCGGACATGCAGCCGCCGCCCGCACGCTCGGCTCGCTCTATCTCACCGGTGCCGGGGTCACGCGTGATGCCGAGGAAGCGGCACGCTGGTTCCGGCGCTCGGCCGAGGCGGGCGACGAGAAGGCTCAGATCGACCTCGCCAACCTGGTCATGTCCGGTGCCGGCTCGAATGCCGACCGCATCGCCGCGCGCGAGCGTTTCGAGCGGATGGCGGCGGCCGGCGACCTGGTCGCGGCGTTCAATTTCGGCGTCTGCCTGGCCGAAGGCGTCGGGGTCGAGCGCGACGAGCGCAAGGCGGCGATCTGGCTGCGACGGGCCGCCGACGGCGTCACCCACGCGCAATACTGGTACGGACGCATGCTAACCGAGGGGCGCGGCGTGGAGGTCGACCTGGCCGAAGGGCGGCACTGGATCGAGCGGGCGGCGGACAGCGGCATGGCGGATGCCGAGGTGGCACTGGCCGAGCTGCTGCTCAGCGGCCGCGGCGGTCCGAAGGACCACCCGGCGGCGCTGGCCATGTTCGAGCGCGCGGCGGCCCAGGGCCACATCAACGCCCTGTTCTCCTGCGGGGCGATGCATGGCGGCGGCCACGAGGTGCCGGAGAACCGGCCGCTGGCCCAGCAATATTTCCGCCGCGCCGCGGAGCGCGGCCATGCGGTCGCCCAGCTCATGCTCGGGCGCTACCTGGCGCGCGGCCTGGCGGGACAGACCGACCTGCCGGAAGCGCGGCTGTGGTTCGGCCGGGCCCAGCGGCAGGGCCTGAGCGATGCGGCAGCGGAATTGCTGCGCCTGGGCCAGGCGGCCCCGTCGCCCGCGCCGCCGCCCGCCGCCGGCGCCTCCGGCGCACCGGCCCTTGTTGCCTCGCTGGCGTCGCAGGACGGCGAGATCGGTCATGCGGTGGAAGCGCAGGCGGCGGCGCGGCACTGACCGGTCGGGCCGCAGATGACGCAGCCGAGCCGCGGGGCGGACGGGCGGGAGGCGCCGGAAGCCGGCTCCACGCCGGCGGGCGAGGCGACCGGCGAGGTTGACTGGGCGGCGCGCGCCCAGGACGCGTTCGGGCGCGGCCAGCAGGCGACGGCGCGCGGCGCGCACGCGGAGGCGTGCCGCTGGCTCGAGCGGGCGCGCCGGATCAGCAACGGCGCCGTGCCGGTCGATGTGGCGCTGTCCTTCGCCCGCCTGTCCGCCGGCGACCACGCAGGTGCGGCCGTCCTGCTGCGCGGCCTGCTCGAGCGCTTCGATTTCCGCGAGGGCTGGACCGCGCTCGGCGCCGCCTTGTTCGCCACCGGCGACCAGGCCGGTGCCGCCGACGCCCTGCACCGGGCGCTGGCGCGACATGCGCCCGAACTGGCCGTGTCGGTCATGTGCCATCGCATCGCGCAGGCGGCGATGGCGCCGGGCTGGTGCGGCCTGTCCGGCGAATCGGGCCTGCTGATCGACGGCGAGGACGCCTTCCGGCCCGCGGCCGGAGCTGCGGGCCGCCACGAGATCCTGCTCGACGGCCGCCGCCTCGTGCGCGGCCTGCCCGAACGGTGGCGGCGAGGGCGGCGCCTCGAGGTGCGGCTGGCCGGCCGGCCGCTGCTCGGCAGCCCGATCGACATCGCCGCCGTGTTGCGCAGCGAGGGGTTCGTCACCTGGCGGCGCGGCCGCGGCGAGGGGGTGCTGGCCGGCTGGCTGTGGCATCCGGGCGAGCCGGAGCGGATCCCGACCCTCCTGCTGCGTGCCGCCGACGGCCGCGAGCAGCAGCGCACGGTGGAGACCTTCGCCGATGCGGTGGACGCGGAGGCGCCGCTGGTCCGCCCGCGCCACTTCACGGTCGCCGTGGACGAGTTGCCCCCCGGCCCGGTGCGGCTGTTCGGCGAGGACGGGCGCGAACTGGCCGGCAGCCCGATCGACGGGCGGCTGATGCGCCGCCTGCCGCCGGTCCGGAGCACGGCGCGCCCGCCCAGCCTGAGCCGCCCCGAGCCGGCTCGCCCGGAGACGAGGCGACCAGAGACGAGGCGACCAGAGACGAGGCGACCGGAGCCGGGCCGTCCCGGCGCGCGGGTGCCCGCCTGTCCCGGCTTCGACGTGGTGATCCCGGCCTATCGCGACCTGCGCCGGACACTCGCCTGCATCGAGGGCGCGCGCGCGAGCGTGCCGGCCTCGAGCCGGGTGCTGGTGATCGACGACGCCTCGCCGGAACCGGAGCTGTCGCGCGCCCTGGCGCGGCTGGCCGCGCGCGGCCAGATCGTGCTGCTGCGCAACCCGGTCAATCTGGGCTTCCCGCGCAGCGCCAACCTGGGCATCGAGGCCTGCGGCGGGCGCGACGTCCTGCTGCTCAACAGCGACACGCTGGTCGCGGGCAGCTGGGCGCTGGCCCTGCGCGACGCCGCCTACAGCGCCGCCGACGTCGGCAGCGCCAGTCCGCTGTCCAACGACGCCAGCATCCTGAGCTACCCCGACGTGCGCCACGCCAACCCGGTGCCGGAGCCCGGCCGGGTGGCGGAGCTGATGGCAATCGCGCAGCGGGCGAACCGCGACCGCGTCGTGGAGCTGCCGACCGCGCACGGGTTCTGCTGGTACATCCGCCGCGACTGCCTCGACCAGGTCGGCCCGCTGCGCGACGACGTGTTCGCGCAGGGCTATGGCGAGGAGAATGATTTCTGCCGCCGTGCCGCCGCCCTCGGCTGGCGGCACGTGGCGGCCTGCGGCGCCTATGTCGGCCATGTCGGCGGCGTCTCGTTCTCGGCGCATCGCACGAGCCTGATGCGACGCAACCTTGCCGTGCTCAACCGCCTGCACCCGGGCTACGACGCGCTGGTCGAGGCGCACATCGCCGCCGATCCGCTGGCGGGTGCCCGCCGGGCGCTCGATCTCGAACGCTTCTCGGCCGAGCGCGAGGCGGGCCAGCCGGCGGTGCTGCTCATCACCCATGACGAGGCCGGCGGCGTCGAGCGGGTGGTCCGCGCCCGCGCCGCGTCGCTGCGCCGCGACGGCATCCGCGCCCTGGTGCTGAGGCCCGCCCGGGGCGGCGCGGCACCACATGCCTGCCTGGTCGACCTGCCCCAACCCGGGTCCGGGCCCCACTCCGGCGCCGACAGCGACGCGCGGCCCTACCCCAACCTGCGCTTCGCCCTGCCCGATGAGCTGGACGCACTCGTGGCGCTGCTCGGGGGCGAGCGGATCCTGCACGCCGAATGGCACCACCTGCTCGGCCACCATCCGTCCCTGCGGGCACTCTGCCGGATCCTCGACGTGCCGTACGACATCCACATCCATGACTATGCCGCCTTCTGCCAGCGGATCGCCCTGGTCGGCGGCTCGGGGCGCTATTGCGGGGAGCCCGATGTGGCGGGATGCGAGGCCTGCGTGGCCGGATCGGGCAGCCGGCTCGGCGAGGTGATCGGCCCGCGTGCCCTGCGCGAGCGCTCGGCCGCCGAGTTCGCCGCCGCCCGTCGCGTCGTCGCCCCCTCGCACGACGCGGCACGACGCCTCGCGCGTCATTTCCCGGCGCTGCGTCCGCTCGTCCGCCCGCTCGAGGACGACGCGCCGTCGCTGCCGCTGCACGAGTTCGCCGACCTGTCACCGCGCGCTCCGGCAGGCGCCCGGATCCGCGCCTGCGTGATCGGCGGCATCGGCATCGAGAAGGGATTCGCCGTGCTGCTGGCCTGCGTGCGCGAGGCGGCCGCGCGCGGGGTGCCGCTCGATTTCGTCGTCGTCGGCCATACGCCGGACGATGATGCGCTGCTCGAGGCGGGCGCGCTCGCCGTCACCGGCCCCTATCGCGAGGACGAGGCGACGGCGCTCGTCGCGGCGCAGCAGTGCGACATCGCCTTCCTGCCCTCCATCTGGCCCGAGACCTGGTGCTTCACCCTCACCCTGGCCTGGCGTGCCGGACTGCCGGTGGCGGCCTTCGATATCGGCGCGCAGGCGGAGCGGATCCGCCGCACCGGTCGCGGCCTGGTGCTGCCGCTCGGCCTGCCGGTCGCGGCCCTGGTCGAACGGCTGCACCATCTTGGCCACGCGCACCGGAATGCGCCGCAGCACACGACTCATTCGCTTGCGGAAAGGCTGGCGATTTTGTCATGACTGCATTCCGGGCAAGCTAAGTCGGCAAGCTCGTGCGCCGCACCGCGCCGCGCGACCCGGCAGCCCCGGTGTGACCATCGCCCGACCCTCGAATGCCCAACGCCACCGCCCAACCTTAAGCGCACGGAACAAGACCATGTCCCAAGCCGGTCCGGCCCCCGCCTCCAAGCTCGTCGCCGAGCTCAAGGTGTCGGGCCATCTCATGACGCTCGAGAAGGGGCTGTTCTGCGTGTTCCACGCGCCAGGCAGCGTGAGTGCCGACCCGCGCACCGGCCTGCCCGGCGTGCGCATCACGCTGCCGCCGCTCGGCGACAGGCGTCGCGTCAGCATCAGCAGCTTCAACGAGGATGGCTGGATCGGCGCCGAGGGCAGTGCCGCCCTGGTGCGGATCAACGAGGGGCCGGCGCAGCTGCTGGTGACCATCTACCAGAACGGCGCGGCCCAGCAGGAGGCGCCCAAGCTGCAGGTCATGCGCCTCGGCGACGTGCCTGAGGTTGCCGCCGCGGTGCCGCCGGCCCCGCCCGCGGAGCCGGAGATCGCCGCCGAGGCGCCGGCCGCGCCGGCCTCCGCCGAGCTGCCGCCGGCGCCGCTGGAGGATCCGGAGGTTGCAGCGCACGTGCAGCGCCGCGGCGACCTGCTCGGCAGGCTGGGCGACTGGATGGGCGAGCCGGGCAGCCAGAGCTGGATCGAGGGCTTCGCCATCGCACCCCGTCACACGCTGGCCGTCGAGGACATCGAGTACCAGGCGGTGCTCGGCAAGGGATGGCTGTCGCCCTGGTCGGACGGCGGCCAGTATTGCGGCAGCCGCGGCATGGCGCTGCCGATCCTCGGCCTGCGCGTGCGCCTCAAGGGCGAGGCGGCGCGACGCTACCGGCTCAACCTGCACGCCACCTTCACCGACGGCAGCAAGGCCGGCCCGGTGAGCGAGGAGGAAACGGCGGAGGCGGAAAGCCTCGCACCGCTGGAAGCCTTCCGCATCGAGGTCGAGCCGCGCGAGGCGGCCCAGCCGGCCGCCTCACCCGTGGCCGCCACCCACCAGGCGGTGGGGCCGGCACCGGTGTCCGAGCCGCCGGCGGCGCGGGGTGCGGAGCCCGCCAAGCCGGTCCCGTCGCGCCGCCCGGCGGCCGCTGCGGCCCCGGCAGCCAAGGCGCCGCTCAAGGCGGTCGGCGGCAAGGCGGCCTCGCGTGCGCCGGCGCGCAGCAGCCGCCGCTGATCGGATCGTCGGCCACCGGCAGGTTCAACGCACGTGCGCTTCCTCTTCGTCCACCAGAACTTCCCCGGCCAGTTCCTGCACCTGGTCCGCCATCTGATCCGCCAGAACGTCGAGGAGCAGGCCGGCCACGAACTGGTCTTCATCAGCGAGCCCAACCAGAACGTCATCCCCGGCGTGCGGCGCGTCTCGTACCGCATGCCGCGCACGGCGAGTGCCGAGACCCATGGTGTCGCGCAGGAGTTCGAGACCGCGACGCTGCGCGCCGACATGGTCGCCGCGGCGGCGCGCACGCTCAGGCAGCTCGGTTTCGCGCCCGACATCATCATCGGCCATCATGGCTGGGGCGAGCTGCTCAATCTCGGCGACGTGTTTCCCGACACGCCGCTGCTCGGCTATCTGGAATTCTACTACCATACCGACAGGTTCGATGTGGGGTTCGATCCCGAGTTCCCGAGCGATCCGGCGATGTTCCCGCGCGTGCGCGCCAAGAACGCGGTCAACCTGCTGGCGCTGACCAATCGCGGCCACGGCCAGACGCCGACCCTGTTCCAGCGCTCGACCTATCCAGACTGGGCGCACGAGCGGATCTCCGTCGTCCGCGAGGGCGTCGATCTCGAGATCTGCGCGCCCGATCCGGCCGCCTTCGGGCGCGACTTCACGCTGGGCGACGTTCGCGTGGCGCCGGGCGAGAAACTCGTCACCTATGTCGCGCGCGACCTCGAACCCTATCGCGGCTTCCACAAGCTGATGCGCGCCCTGCCCAAGATCCTGCGCACCCGCCGCGACGCGCGGGTGATCATGGTCGGCGGCGACGGGGTCAGCTACGGCGCGCGTCTGTCCGAGGGCACGTGGCGCGACTACATGCTGCGCGAGGTGGGCGGCCAGCTCGACCTGTCGCGCGTGCATTTCGTGGGCAAGCTCGACTACGCGAGCTACGCGGGCCTGCTCAAGCGCTCGGACGCGCATGTCTACCTGACCTACCCGTTCGTCGCCTCCTGGTCGCTGCGCGAGGCGATGGCCAGCGGCTGCGCCATCGTCGGCAGCCGCACCGCCCCGGTCGAGGAGTTCCTCGAGCACCGCAAGACCGCCCTGCTCACCCCGTTCCACGATCCCGGCCAGCTCGCCGACGACGTGCTCGAACTGCTCGAGAACCGCACGCTGGCCCAGAAGCTCCGCCACGCCGCGCGCCGCCAGGCGGAGCGCAGCCTGTCCATGCAGGACTACTTGGCGAGCTACGAGGCCCTGATCGGGCAGCTCACCGGGATCGCTCCGGCGGCCCGCCGGCAGGCGTCGGACGCGCCGCGTGCCGGCCGCCGGGCGGCGGCGTTGCGGGTCGCCAGGCACGGGCTCCGCCCGTCGGGCTGAGGCCCGGCCCGGTCCACCGTGGCCGCGGCCGCACGGGGCGACGAGGGCAAAGTTTTTGCGCTTCCGGATCGAAGGCGGGACCGGCGCGTTTGCCCTGCGCTATCAACCCGCGAGAGGTCCGATGCTGACCATCCTGATTATCGTCCTCATCATTCTCGCGCTCGGCGGCGGCGGCTACGGCTACCGGTCGGGATGGTATGGAGGACCGAGAGGACGCGGCTTCAACGGCCTGGGGCTGTTGCCGATCGTGCTCATCATCCTGGTGATCTATCTGCTGTTCAGCGGCGGCTTCGGGCCGGGCGTGGGCCCCGGTGTCGGGCCGGCCGCGCATTAGGCTCGCGCCCCCGGCGTTCGCCGGACGAGGCCAGCCGGCGGCAGGCGCGATGCTGCCGCGGGATCAATCCTCGTCGGGTTCGGCGAACGGCGGCACGTCGACCAGGGTGCCGATCAGACGCAGCAAGGCCTGGTGCTGCGGGCCCTTGCCCTCGGTGCTCAGGAACTCCCCGAGTTCGATAGGCGAGAGCCGTCCGCCGGAGGGGGCGTTCGGCTGGTGGATCACGAAGGCATGGCCGGATCGCGGCTCACGGCCCAGGAACCAGGAATCCCCGTTGGGGCTGCGGTAGAGTTCTCGCCGGTTCGGCATGACTGGCTTTCCTGGTGACCGCTCGGCCCGGACGCCCGGCAGGGAGGCGCCCCGCGGTAAGGCATCCCGCGGCCAGGCATCCGGTGGCCGGGCTGGCCAGGTTTCAGGATGATTGTTGCAGGCAGATGATGCATGTTCCGTAGCCGCGGTCCAGGCTCCCGTGCCAGCCTTCGCAGAAGCCGCGCCGGCACTTGGCGCAATAGCGCTTGGTCTGCGTCCGGCGCCTGAACACATCCTCGCAGATCCAGCAATCCGCCCACTCGCCCTGGTCGATGATCTCCTCGCCGGTCTCCAGGCTGTGTCCGGAGGTGGACGGGCGGGCAGCCTCCGGCGTCGCGCCGGGATCAGGATCTTGGCTCAATCGTTCTCTCCTCCGCGGGATGTCGGGCAAGGAACTTCCTGCCCGGGTGCCAATTCCCTGTCTGCGGCAACGCGCAGGACGCGCCCGATGCGCCACCCCGTCGCACCCGCCTGCCGCGACCCGGCGGCGCCGGGCTGGCCGGGTCGCGGCCGGCGGCTCAGCTCTGCGCGGCCTTCAACGCCGCCCTGATCACCTCGCCCGCTTCCTCCTTGGTGGCCCAGCCGGTGACCTTCACCCATTTGCCGGGCTCGAGGTCCTTGTAGCGGGTGAAGAAATGCTCGATCGCCTGGCGGGTGATGGCCGGCAGGTCCTCGACCGTCTGCACGGTGCTGAATTGCGGGTGGATCTTGTCGTGCGGGACGCAGATGATCTTCTCGTCCTGGCCGCTCTCGTCCTCCATCCTCAGCATGCCGACCGGACGCGCCCGGATCACGGCGCCGGGCACCACGGCGGCCGGCACCAGCACCAGCGCATCGGCCGGGTCGCCGTCATCGGCCAGCGTGCCGGGGATGAAGCCGTAGGCGGCCGGGTAGGCCATCGGCGTGAACAGGAAGCGGTCGACGACCACGGCGCCGCTCTCCTTGTCCACCTCGTACTTCACCGCCGAGCCCTGCGGGATCTCGATGACCACGTTGATGTCCCAGGGCACGTCCTTGCCGGGGCTGATCTTCGAGACGTCCATGCTCTGGTCCTCGCACCGCTCTGTTGTGGGGAAGGGCGCAACCTATCCGCGCGACCGCCCCTTGGCCAGCGCCCCCTCCCACCCCATCTGCGCACGCCATGACCAGTGTCGTGGCCGGGGTCCGGCCAGGCGCCCGGCGCGGCGGTGGCGGCAGGTTCGGCGCTTGCAAAAGCAGGACCGATGGGCGATCAGGGGCCGCTTAGGCGCCTGTAGCTCAATGGTCAGAGCGGGCCGCTCATAACGGCTTGGTTGCAGGTTCGAGTCCTGCCGGGCGCACCGACCGCAGAGCCCGCCGCCGAGCTTTCCGCAACGACCGCGCCCGACACGCGATCCTACCTGCCAGGAGCCTTTCGGATGCCAGCCTACCAGTACGTCTACGTGATGAAGGACCTGACCAAGGCGTATCCGGGCGGCCGCGAGGTCTTCAAGGGCATCACCCTGTCCTTCCTGCCCGGCGTCAAGATCGGCGTGCTCGGCGTCAACGGCGCCGGCAAGTCGACCCTGCTCAAGATCATGGCCGGGCTGGAGACCGAATATGGCGGCGAGGCGTGGGCCGCCGAGGGGGTGCGCATCGGCTATCTCGAGCAGGAGCCCAAGCTCGATGCCAGCCTGACCGTCGGCGAGAACGTGGCGCAGGCGTTCGGCCCGCTGAAGGCCGCCATGGAGCGGTTCAACGCGATCTCCGCCGAGTTCGCTGAGCCGATGAGCGACGAGCAGATGGAAAAGCTGCTCGCCGAGCAGGCGGAGCTGCAGGAGAAGATCGACGCCGGCGACGGCTGGGAGCTCGACCGGCGCATCGAGATCGCGCTCGACGCGCTCGGCTGCCCGCCGGCCGAGGCCACCATCGACCGGCTCTCCGGCGGCGAGCGGCGCAGGGTGGCGCTCTGCCGGCTGCTGCTCGAGAAGCCCGACATCCTGCTGCTCGACGAGCCGACCAACCATCTCGACGCCGAGAGCGTGGCCTGGCTCGAACGCACGCTGCGCGACTATGCCGGCACCGTCATGGTGATCACCCACGACCGCTACTTCCTCGACAACGTCACCAACTGGATCCTCGAGATCGAGCGTGGGCGCGGCTATCCGTTCGAGGGCAACTACTCCTCGTGGCTGGAGCAGAAGCGCAAGCGCCTGTCCCAGGAGGAGAAGGAGGAGAGCTCCCGCCAGCGTGCACTCGCCGCCGAGCAGGAATGGATCGCCTCCAGCCCGCGCGCGCGGCAGGCCAAGAACAAGGCGCGCATCGCCAACTACGAGAAGATGCTGGCGGCCGGTGCCGACCGGGCAGGGGGCACGGCCGACATCGTCATCACGCCCGGCCCGCGCCTGGGCGGCACGGTCATCGAGGCCGAGCAGCTCCGCAAGGCCTTCGGCAACCGCCTGCTGATCGACGACCTCAACTTCAAGCTGCCGCCGGGCGGCATCGTCGGCGTGATCGGACCGAACGGCGCCGGCAAGTCCACCTTGTTCCGCATGATCGTGGGCCAGGAGCAGCCGGATGGCGGCCATCTGCGCATCGGCGAGACGGTCAAGCTCGGCTATGTCGACCAGTCGCGCGACGATCTCGACCCGGACAAGAATGTCTGGGAGGAGATCTCGGGCGGCACGGACGTGATCCATCTCGGCAAGCGGGCCGTCCCCTCGCGCGCCTATGTCGGCGCCTTCAACTTCAAGGGAGCCGACCAGCAGAAGAAGGTCGGCATCCTGTCGGGCGGCGAGCGCAACCGGGTGCACCTGGCCAAGATGCTCCGCAAGGAAAGCAACGTCATCCTGCTCGACGAGCCGACCAACGATCTCGACGTCGACACGCTCCGCGCGCTGGAAGACGCGCTCGGCGAGTTCGCCGGCTGTGCCGTGATCATCTCCCATGACCGCTGGTTCCTCGACCGGCTCGCCACCCACATCCTGGCGTTCGAGGGCGACAGCCACGTCGAATGGTTCGAGGGCAACTTCCAGGCCTACGAGGAGGACAAGCGCCGGCGCCTGGGCGACGCGGCGGTCGAGCCGCACCGGATCAAGTACCGACCGCTCGCCCGCTGAGGCACGTCCGGCCGCGTCGCGCGGGATGGGTCCGTCCCCACCCGCCTTCGGCCGCATCGTCCGCACCGCCCGGCTGGTTCTCACGCCCGTCGGCTGGCCGGACCTTGCCGAGATGGTGGCGCTGAAGAGCGATCCCGGCGCCTTCGGCCTCATGCTGGGCGGGGTGCGGTCGCGCGCCCAGGCAACGGACGAGATGGCCGCCGACATCGCCTTCTGGGCCCGCCGGCGGGTCGGCATCTTCACCATCCGCGAAGGCGCCACCTTCCACGGCATGACCGGGCTGCATGAACGCCCCGACGGCCGCGGGCTCGGCCTGCGTTTCGCGCTGTGGCCGCGCTCGCGGGGGCGGGGCATCGCCCGCGAGGCGGCCGCCGCGGCACTGCGCTTCGCGCACGACCAGGGCGAGCGGCGGGTGGTCGCGGTGGCGCGGGCCGACAATTTCGGCTCGCGCACCATCCTGGGCGGCATCGGCATGACCGTGTGCGACGCGTTCGAGCGGGCCGGGCTCGAGATGGTGGTCTATGAAAGCGTGCGCCGCGAGCAGAGGCAGCCCGAAGGCAGGCGGCCCGAAGCCAGGATGATCGAAGGCGGCCAGCCCGAAGGCAGGCCCGCGGGAAGCGGACCTCCGGACGAGGGGCGGCGGGAAGGCTCAAGCCGGGGCCCGCAGGACGAGCCGTGACGCCCGCCACCTGTGCCGCAGCCCCCGAGAGAGAGGCGCCGGCGCCGGCAGCCGGCGCCACTCCACCCCGGCGCCGGGGTCCACCTCGCCTTGCACGCGCCCGTCGCCAGCGTCCTGATCGTGGCCGATCCGCCACGGCTGCTGCCGATCTTCCTCCTCGCCGGCTCGCGACGACGACGCAGGCGGCGGTCGCGAGTTGATGGCCCGCGCGGCTGGTGCGCCTGCGGGGGAGGGACCGATCTTGAGCCAGACACCGTTCGCCGCCGCAGGCACGCGCCGTCCGCTCCACCCGCTGCTGGTGCCGGTGGTCGGCGCCTTCTTTGTCGGCGCCCTGCTGACCGACCTGCTCTACATCGCCACCGTGAACACGCAATGGGAGACCTTCTCCGTGTGGCTGCTGACGGTGGGCCTGCTGGTCGCGGCGTGTGCCGGCGCGGCCCTGCTGTTCGATCTCGCCTCGCGCGGCACTTCGTTCAGGCCGGCCTGGCTGCGGGTGCTGGCCTGTGTCGTCGGCGCGCTGCTTGAGCTGGTGAACGCCTTCATCCACAGCCGCGACGGCTACACGGCGGTGGTGCCGTCCGGTGTCACGCTGTCGGCGGTGGTGACCCTCATCGTCCTGTTCCTCGGCTACCATCGCTGGACGCTCGGCGACCGCCGCCGGCGCCTGCCCGCGGACTGACGCGACAAGAGACGGATCGCCCACCATGTCGCGCTCGCACTTCCTCCCGTCGCTGTTGCCGGCGGCTGCCCTGGCCCTGGCCCTGGTCCTGGCCCCGACGCTTCCCGCCGCAGCCGAGAACATCGTGTCGCGGCAGATCGGGCCCGACCCCTATCTGCCTGCGCCGAAGCAGTACCTGCTGCCGCCGATGGAACTGGCCCCGGCGCGACCGTGGGGCGACGCGGTCCCCGGCGTCGCGCCGGGCCTCAGGATCCAGGCGATCGCGCGCCATCTCAGGAACCCGCGCGTCCTGTACACGCTGCCCGACGGCGACATCCTGGTGGTGGAAACCAGCGGCCCGACCCCGCCGATCAACCGTCCCAAGGACCTGGTGATGGGCTGGATCCACAAGGCGGCCGGCGTGGGCCTCCCCGGCGGCCAGCGCATCACGCTGCTGCGCGGCATCGGCGCCGACGGCGTGCCGACGCTGCGCACCGTGTTCCTCGACCATCTGCACTCGCCCTTCGGCGTGGCGCTGGTCGGCCACGATTTCTACGTCGCCGACACCGACGCGCTGCTCCGCTTCCCGTATGTCGACGGCGAGACCCGGATCACCGCACCCGGCACCAGGCTGCTCGAGCTGCCGGCCGGCCCGATCGACCATCACTGGACCAAGAGCCTGACCGCGAGCCCCGACGGGCGCATGCTTTATGTCGGCATCGGCTCCAACAGCAACATCACCGAGAACGGGCTCGCCGCCGAGCGCGGCCGGGCCGACATCTGGGAGGTCGATCGCGCGACCGGCTTCAGCCGCACCTATGCCACCGGACTGCGCAATCCCACCGGCCTCGCCTTCGAACCAGCGAGCGGCAAGCTCTGGGCGGTGGTCAACGAGCGCGACGAACTCGGCCCCGACCTGGTGCCGGACTACCTCACCTCCGTGCAGCCGGGCGCGTTCTATGGCTGGCCGTACAGCTACTGGGGCGATCATCTCGACCCGAGGGTCAAGCCGCAGCGGCCCGACCTGGTGGCCCGCGCCGTGGTGCCGGACTACGGGCTGAGCTCGCACGTGGCCCCGCTCGGCCTGGCCTTCTACGAGGGCGGCGCGCTGCCGGCCAGCTATCGCGGCGGCGCCTTCGTCAGCGAGCACGGCAGCTGGGACCGCGACCCGCTCAACGGCTACAAGGTGGTGTTCGTCCCGTTCCGCGACGGCAGGCCGGACGGCAAGGCGCAGGACGTCGTGACCGGCTTCCTCGACGGCCACGGCCACGCCCGCGGCCGCCCGGTAGGCGTGGCCTTCGACAAGGCGGGCGACCTGCTGCTGGCCGATGATCTCGGCGACACCGTGTGGCGGATCAGCCCGGCGCAGTGACGGGCCGCCGGCACGCGACCCCGGCCGCGGCCTCCCGGGCATCCCGGTCCGTGCGGCAGGCCTTCCGATCGGCTCGGGAAAGCGTGTCCTCCTCGCGGACGCTGCCTCGCTGATCGGCACAGGTGTGCGAGACCAGTTGATGGTTTCGCCGAACGGCCTTGCACTGCGCAGCAAGGCGGAAAGAGACTGGATCCATGGTCCGGCAGTCAATCCGCGTCATGCGCCTCGTGGTCCGCTTCGGCGGGCTGGAGGGGATGACGCGCTAGCAGCGCGAACCGCTCACCAGGCCCCGCCACGAGCGGCGGGGCGTCACGGATGCCCCTTCCGCTGAGCGAGGAGGAGCATCATGACGCAAACCCTGCCCCCCAGGCGACAACCCCCTGCTGATCTCGAACTGCGCGCCGCACGCCCGCAGGACGCGGAAAACCTGGCCGCCCTGATGAACCTGCCGGGGGTGCGATGGGGAACCGCGCAACTGCCGTTCCAGACGCCGGAACAGATCAGATCCCGTCTGGAGACGATCGCTGCTGACGATCGTCTCCTGCTCGCGTCAGTCGGGACTGATCTTGCCGGTTCAGCATCGCTGCAGCGTCTTCGTGGCCGGCGCGCCCATGTCGGCGGCATCGGCATGAGTGTGCATGACGCCTGGACGGGACAGGGCATCGGCACCGCCCTGATGGCCGCGCTGATCGACCTGGCGGACAACTGGCTCGGGCTGCGACGGCTGCAACTGGAAGTGAACGTGGACAATGCGCCCGCCGTGGCTCTCTACCGTCGCTTCGGCTTCGAGCTGGAGGGCACGCTTCGTGGCGTGATGCTGCGCGATGGTGACTTCATAGACTGCCACAGCATGGGAAGGGTCAGACGCTGATCGTCCCGCGGCAAAGCCCCGCATCGTTCGCGCCGGCGAGGCCGTGTTCCTGCCAGGCGGCGTGCCGCACCCGGTGCCGTGGACGTCGCGCGTCTGGCGGACGCGGCGCCGCGCGGCGGCATCGCCTTGCTGGAGGACTGGCTGCTGCGACGTCGCCGACGCTCGCGTAGCAGCGTCGACCCTGCCGCCGAGCGATCCGTTGCCGAGGCGGGCGGTGCCACCTGCTCTCCAGGTCGGACAAACCTCCCGGGCGCCTGGCCGACCCGCACAGGGTTGCGTCCAGACCCGCGTCGCCGCCCGTTTCGTTCGCCTCCCGCCTTCCGTAGACTCAGCTCCCGCCCGGGGCCCGAGTCCCGGGCCTGAGCGACCTGGAATGCCGCCCCTCCACGATGACCCAACAGCCGAACAGCCTGCCCGCCTTGTTGCTCGACCTGGCGACCTCTCGTGCCGGCCGGCCGATGCTCCGCTTCTGGAAGGAGGATGCCTGGCACCGGCTCGACTGGTCGCGTTTCGCCGCCCTTGTCGCCAGCGCGGCGGACGGGCTTCGCGCGCAGGGGCTGCAGCAAGGCGACCGGGTGCTGGTCGTGAGCGAGAACCGCCCCGAGTTCCTGCTGGCCGAGACGGCCATCCTGTCGCTCGGCGCAGTGGTGGTGCCGACCTACACCACCAACCTGGTGGCCGACCACGCCCACATCCTGCGCGACAGCGGTGCCCGGTTCGCGATCGTCTCGACGCCTGAGCTGGCGTCGCGCGTCGGCGAGGCGGCGGACTCGGCCGGTGGGCTGCGGCTGCTGGTGGTGATGGACGCGCCGGCGGCGGCCAGGGCCGCGCCGCTCCTGCCCGACGTCCCGGCCTGCGTCTGCATCTCCTGGGCCGAACTCACCGCGCACCCGGGCGACGCGCGCGCGCTGCGCCAGGCGGTGTCGGCGCTGCGGCCGGACGACCTGGCCTGCCTGATCTACACCTCCGGCACCGGCGGCCGGCCCAAGGGTGTGATGCTGCCGCACCGCTGCATGCTGGCCAACCAGCGCGCGGTGGCGGAGGCCGTCGCGCCGCTCAAGCTCGACGGCACCTGCTACCTGTCCTTCCTGCCCTTGTCGCATGCCTACGAGCACACGATCGGCAACTACATCCTGCCCTCGGTCGGCATGGAGGTGGTCTACAGCCGTGGTGCCGACCGGCTGGCGGCGGAACTGCGCGACATCCGGCCAGCCATCCTGACGGCGGTGCCGCGCCTGTTCGAGGTGCTGCGCGGCCGCATCACGGCGGAACTGGCCCGCCAGCCGCGCTGGAAGCAGCGTCTGTTCGCGGCCGCGCTGTCGCTCGGACTGCGCCGCCTGGACGGGCCGCCGCTCGGACCGGCCGAACGCCTGCTCGACATCGCCCTCGACCGGCTGGTGCGGCGCAAGGTGCAGGCGCGCTTCGGCGGCCGGCTGGTGGCCCTGGTGTCCGGCGGCGCCCGCCTGGATCCCGATCTCGCCGGCTTCTTCCTCGCCCTCGGCGTGCCGGTGCTGCAGGGTTACGGCCAGACCGAGGCCGGCCCGGTGGTGAGCGTGAACCTGCCCTGGGACAACGACCGGCGCTCCGTCGGGCGGCCGCTCGCCGGCATCGAGACGCGCATCGACGAGACGGGCGAACTGCTGCTGCGCGGGCCGCTGGTGATGGCGGGCTACTGGAACGATCCGGGACAAAGCGCCGCCTCGCTCGAGCCCGATCCGGACGGGCTCGGACCCTGGCTGAGAACCGAGGATCTGGTCCGCATGGTGGACGGGCGCATCCACATCCACGACCGCCGGCGCGATATCATCAAGCTGCTGAACGGCGAGATGGTGAGTCCCGCCAAGCTGGAAAGCATGCTGATGGGCGAGCCGGAGATCGCCCAGGCGGTGGTGGCCGGCGATGCGCGCTCGCACGTGGTGGCGCTGCTCGTGCCGGCCGAGGGCGCCGCACCCGACGCCGCGGTGCAGCGGGTCAACGCCCGGCTGCAGCGTTTCGAGCACCTGCGGCGCTGGGCTGCGATCCCCGCCTGCACGGTGGAGAACGGCCTGCTCACGCCCACCATGAAGGTCAAGCGCCGGCTCGTGCTGGAACGTCACGCGGACATTGTCGCGGCCCTGTTCTGAGACGGGGCAGCGGCGATGGCAACGGTCGGGCGGCGTGCTGGGCGATGGCAGGGGAGGCTGGCCGCCGCGGGAGCCAGGGGGGCGATCACCTGAAGCAGCTCGCGTGCTCGCTGGCGTCGGGCGGCACCCGGGCACCAGCGGGCTGCGCGGACCGGCGCCATGGCGCGCGCAGTGCTTCTGACGCACGGGCGTGGCGTCGGCAGTGACACGGACAGCGGGTGGCCGACCGGACGGGAGCGTCCGTCCGGAGGGCGCTGCCCGCTGTCCTGCCGGCGGTCAGGACTTCTTCATGAAGTCGCCGACATTCTCCTTGGTGACATGGTCGAGACCGACATAGTTGATCTCCGGCACCTTCTTGCCCTGCTGCAGCTCGAGCAGGATGTCCATCGCCTTCGCACCCATGGCGAAAGGCTGCTGCCCGACCAGCGCATCGACCATGCCGGCCTGCAGCTCGGTCAACTCGGCGGGCAGCGTGTCGGCGGACACGATGACCAGCTTGCCGCTGCTGATCGCCTGCTTGTGGTTCTCGTAGAAGCCCTTGTAGCCGGCTTCCGCGAACAGCGGCCAGCCGCCCACCGGGACCAGCGCGTCGAGATGCGGATTGGCCGTCATGATGTCGGTCATCTGCTGGATGCCGAGCGCGCTGTCGTCGTTGCAGAAGGTGGGCGAGCCGGAGACTTCCTTCCAGCCGGCACCCTTGAGCGCGTCACGCACGCCCTGGACGCGCTCGTTGAGGTTTTCCGCCGCCGGGCCGCCCGAGACCATCGCGAAGCTGCCCGGATCCTTGTGCAGCTTGACCACCGCCTCGCCCAGCGCGCGGCCGAGAGCGCGGTTGTTCGTCCCGACATAGGCCTGGCGGGCCGAGCTCGGCGCATCGGCGTCGAAGGTGATGACGCTGATGCCGGCATCACGCGCCCGCTTGATGACGCGCCCCACCGAGCCCGCATCGGCGACCGAGATCGCGATCCCGTCGACATGGCGGGTGATCAGGTCCTGGATGAACTGCACCTGGGCGGCGGCATCCTGGTTGACCGGCCCGGTATAGATGCACTGCACGTTGCCGAGCTTCTTGGCCTCGGCCATGCAGCCGTCGCGCGACAGGTCGAAATACGGGTTGTTCAGCGATTTCGGCACGATCGCGAACTGGTAGTCCTTCGCCTGCGCAGCCGCCGGAGCCATCGCCGGGATCGCAGCCGCGCACACCGCGGCGAGGAGCCATCTCTTCATTGTAATCCTCCCTTGTTGCTTGTTCTGGATCGCCCGCTCGTGCGGCCGGTCCTGTTGTCGTCGCCGCCGGGGCCGGGCACCTACTGCCCGAGCCTGCGACTGCGCAGCCGGTCAACCAGAACGGCGGCGATGATGATGAAGCCCACCACCGATTGTTGCCAATAGGTACTGACGCGGCCGAGCACCAGCCCGTTGCGGATCACCTCGATGAGCGCCGAGCCGACGATCGCGCCGAGCGGGCCGCCCACGCCGCCGAGCAGGTTGGCACCGCCGATCACCGAGGCGGCGATGATCCTGAGCTCGTAGCCGTCCGCGAGGTTGGCCGGCACCGACCCCAGCCAGCCGCCGAGCAGGATGCCGGCGACCGCGGCGGACAGGCCGGAGATCACGTAGACCCCGATCTTGATCCTGGTCACCGGCACGCCCGAAAGGCCGGCCGCGCGCTCGTTGCCGCCGATCGCGAACACCCAGCGGCCGCTCGAGGTGTGGTGCAGCAGCACGCCCATCAGCAGGCTGAAAGCCACCAGGTAGATCAGCGGCACCGGCAGGCCGAGCAGCGAGCCGTCGGTCAGGCGGAAGAACAGGTCGCTGTCCGGCCCCTGGATGTTGGTGCCCTGGCCGCCGGTGATGACGTAGCACAGGCCGCGGACGATGCTGAGCATGCCCAGCGTGGTGACGAAGGGCGCCACGCCGACGCGGGCGATCAGCACGCCGTTGATCGCGCCGATCAGCGCACCGACGGCCAGCCCTCCGGCGACCGCCAGGCACATCACCAGGCCCGGGACCTGGCCCAGCCCGGTCGCCCCAAGCCACTGGAACAGCAGCGCGGTGATGATCGCCGAAAGCCCCATGGTGGAGCCCACGGACAGGTCGATGCCGCCGGTGATGATGACCAGCGTCGAGCCGAGCGAGACCACGCCGATATAGGAGAAGTCGGACAGGACGTTGCTGAGGTTGCCCAGCGTGAGGAAGACCGGCGCGATCAGCTCGATGATCACGATCAGGATGATCAGGGCGGCGGTGACGTAGGCGGTCTGCGTGGCCAGGAAGCCGCGCGAATGCCACGCGGCCTGGCGGACATTGGCGAAGTCGCTCATGCCGCCTCCAGCGCCCCGGTGATCAGGCCGGTCACCTCCTGCGGCGAGGACAGCGAGATCGGACGGTCGGCAACCAGCCGGCCGCGGCGCAGCACGATCACCCGGTCGCAGACATCGAACACGTCGGGCATGCGGTGGCTGATCAGGATCACCGCGACCCCCTGCTCGCGCAGCCGGTTGATCAGGGCGAGCACCTCGGCGATCTGGCGCACGCTGATCGCGGCCGTGGGCTCGTCCATCATGACCAGCCGGCTTTCGGAGAGCCGGGTCCTGGCGATCGCCACCGCCTGCCGCTGCCCGCCGGACATGCGGCGGACGATCTCCGTGGCACGCGTCTCGCTCTTCAGTTCGGAGAAGATCGCCGCCGCGCGCCGCTCCATCGCCTTATGGTCGAGGAAGCGGAGCGGGCCCACGCGCCGGTGCAGCTCGCGGCCGAGAAAGACGTTGGCCGCCGCGCTGAGATTGTCGGAGATCGCCAGGTCCTGGTGCACCACCTCGATGCCGACCTCGCGGGCCTGCGAGGGCGTGTGGAAATGCACCGGCTGCCCGCTCCAGCGGATCTGGCCCTCGGTGGCCGGGAACACGCCGGCGATGATCTTGACCAGGGTGGATTTGCCGGCGCCGTTGTCGCCCATCAGGCCCACGATCTCACCGGGCTTGATGCTGAAGCTGACGCCCTGCAGGGCCTGAACGGCGCCGTAGGATTTGCCGATATTCTCGAGTTCCAGCAACATCAGTGCGCCCGCCAATGCCGGTTGCGCACGCCATCATAGCGGCCCATCGCCTTTGGATCCTCCCGTTCGGAACCGGGCCGGCGATCGGCCTCGTTCTTGTTCTGGTTCCCTTTGCGGCGGAGCTTAAGCACCCGCCGCGCGGGCGTGCAAGGAGCCAGAAAGAAGGGGGTCCGGGCAAGGTCGGCCAAGGTCGCGCAGGGCTCGGGAGGGTGGCTGGACGACCCGCCTCGTCATGGCTGATAAGCCATCAAGCACAAGAGTGGGGAGGAGGCACGGATGAGCGGTAGCAATCGATCGGCGCCGGTCGCACCAGGTAGCGGCCAGCGGGGCGGGGGCGCCCCAGGCAGCGATAGCCGGGGCAGCGGCAGCCGGGGCGGCGGCGACCGGGCGTATCTCCCTTATCTGGTGGGCGTCGCGCTCGCCGGCTGGGCACTTGCCTCCTACGACGTGAACCTGCTCGTCCTGGCACTGCCGGACGTGGCGCGCGGGCTCAACATCTCGCAGGAGGGGATCGGCGTTCTCGGCTTCTTCGTCTACGCCGCGCAGTTCTGCATCACCATCTTCGCCGGCTACATGATGGACCGTTTCGGCCGCCGCAAGGTCTGGATGTTCTGCCTGGCCGGCACTGCGATCTTCACCGGGCTCACCTATTTCGTCACCGGCTTCTGGCAACTGGTCGCGGTCCGCGCCCTCGCTTCCGGCCTGGCCTATTCGGAACTTGCCGTCTCGATCACCATCGTCAACGAGCAGGTGCCGGCCGAGCGGCGCGGGCTGCTCTACTCGATCGTCCAGGGCGGCTGGCCGCTCGGCGTGTTCCTGGCCTCCGGGGTCTATCTCGCCTTCGGCCATTATGGCTGGCGCTTCGTCTTCCTGCTGGGCGTGCTGCCGATCATCGCCGTCATCATCGGCCGGATCTTCATCCGCGAGTCCGAACGCTTCGAGCATGTCGACGCGCTGCGCGCGGCGCGTCGGCGCGGCGACGAGGCGCAGGTCGCGCAACTCCTCGCCCGCCATGATGTCGCCGTCCACGAGATGGAGCGGGTGACGGTGGGCCAGTTGTTCGGCACGCCCGGCTACGTCCGGCGGCAGCTGATCCTGCTGTCGATCACCTGGATCTTCTATGGCGCAAGCTACGTCGCCTCCAATTTCTACATCACCTACTGGCTGACCAAGTTCAAAGGCTTCAGCTCGGATGGGGCCAGCACGCTGCTGCTCGCCTGTGGCGGCATCGGCTTCTTCTTCTACATCATCGGCGGCCTGCTGGGTGAACGCTTCGGCCGCCGCGAGGTGATCATCGCCACCGGCGCCCTGGTGGCGCCGCTCAGCCTGGTCTTCCTCTACGTGCAGCAGACCTGGCTGGTGGTGGTGGTCTATTTCCTGCTCTACCAGGCGACCAACGGCACCTGGTCGGGAGCCGGCTATGCCTACCAGGGCGAGAGCTTCCCCACCCGCGTGCGCGGCAGCGCGGTGGGCTTCCTCAGCGCCATGCAGGTGCTGGGCTTCGTCGTCGGCACGCTGCTCTGGACCTGGCTGAGTGCTGAGGTCAGCAGCAACACCACATGGCTGGTGCTGGCGGTCGCGGTGTCGCTCGGGCTGTGGACCACGGTTCTGCTGCGGCGCATCCCGCCGCGTCAGGAACTCGAGGCGATCGTGACCTGAAGGGCGGCTTCGCGGCGCCCGGGCCAACGGGCGGGTGTCGGCGCGTTGGTTCGCGCCGCCCCGCCCCGCGTCAGGAGGCGCGGGCCGAAAGCTGGCGGCGCATGGCGGCGAGCAGCCGGTCGATGCTGTTGCCGTTGCGCTGCAGGTAGCTCGAATAGTCGCCGCGCTGCGTGATGCTGAGGCTCACGCCCTCGCCGATCATGTCGGCCACCTTCGGCTGACCGTTCACGTCGTGGATCACCCAGTCGACATTGGTCGGCGGCTGGCCGGGGCGGCTGATGATGCTGCTGACCGCGCTCTCGTCCGGCCCGTGCGGCGTCGCCGTGCCGACCGTGACCTTGACGCCCTTGTACTCGCCGAGCCGGTCGGTGATGCTGTTGAGCAGCACGTGGTGGAACAGGTCGAGGAACTGCTGCTGCTGCTCGGGCGTGGCCTGCCGCCAGTAGCGGCCAAGGCAGAACCGGCCGATGCCGTTCACGTCGACATTCTGGTCGATCAGCGGCAGGATCTTGGCGCGCTTGTCCGCCAGCGACCCGGGAGCGTTCAGGATCGAGGTGATCTGGCCCGCGACGCTGCGCACGAAGGCGATGTCCGCCTGGCTGCCTTGCGCCTGGGCCGCGGCCGGCAGGCGGGAGGCGAGCAGAAGGCCGCCCGCCGCGCCGAGCAGGAGGGTGGCCCGCCCCAGGACGGCTCGGCGTGTGGTCATCGTCAGCATCGGGTCGGCCCTGATCATTGCGTGTACCAATCTGGCGTCGTCATCCGGTGGTCCTGCCGTATCGCCTCGACCTCGGACGCGGTGTGCTGCCGGTAGAGGCTGCGGATCGTCGCATACGGGTCGAGCGCGTCGCGGTAGATCTCGTCGAGCTGGTCCAGTAGCTGCGCCCTCGTGTCGATGATCCCGCCACCGTAGAGGCCCCAGTTCAGGGTGAGCAAGCCATAGCCGCGTGGGACGTAGTTCAGCGGACTGAGCGCGATATCCATGCCGAAGCCGGTCGCCGCGCGCGGCGAGGACGGGCCGACCAGCGGCAGGTAGAGATAGGGTCCCGTCGGCACGCCCCAGGACGCCAGGGTGAGGCCGCCGTCGCCCTCGTGGGCGGGATAGCCGAGGTGCTTGGCCACATCGAAGATGCCGGCCACGCCCACCGTGGAATTGATCACGAACCGCACGAAGGTGGTGCCGGCGCGACGTGGCTTGCCGGCCAGCACGTCGTCGGCCAGCAGGGTCGGGCTGGCCATGTTGCCCAGCACGTGGTGGATCCCGTCGCGCACCGGCTGCGGCACCACCGCGACATAGCCCTGCGCCACCGGCTTGAGCGTGTAGCGGTCGAGCGTGTTGTTGACGCTGAAGAAGAAGCGGTTGGTCGGCTCGAGCGGGTCGTTGGTCGCCTTGAAGTCGGCCAGCGCGTCCGGGTCGGGCGGCGGCTTGGCGCAGCCCGACAGGGCGACCCCGGCCAGGGCGGACAACGCCGCAGCCCTGCGCCAGGGCATGCGACGGCCGTGCCTGGCTGCGCCCGATGCCTGGTTCGTAGCACCCATCCTCGTCCCCACCTGTTTCAGCCCACCCTGCCGGCCCCGATCACCGGACCCCATCATCCGGGTCACCCTGGCGGCCGGCCTCCTCGCGGCGCCGGCCCGAGCCGCTCGCCACGGCAAGCTGACCGGCCGGTCAATCTGTCCAGCCTGCCTCATGTATCACGGGTGCCCGCCCTTGCAACGCCACGCCCGAAGCCGCGGCGGCGTGTTCAAGGCGTTTGAGCGGGCACCGGTCGTTCTGGTATCCTCCCCTCCTTCGGGGAGCAGAGCGGGACGACCTCCTCACGCCCTGACGTCTTGTGACGTCCGGCCAGCAGCGGGTTACGAGCATATGGACCAATCCTCGATCGCCGATCTCGCCCCGCTGGAGCGCTGGCTGACCGGCCCGCGCATCCATGGCGTGCCGGTGCCCTCGCCGGCCCGGCCGCCGGTGCTGTCGTTCGAGTTCTTCCCGCCGAAGAACGAGACGCTGGAGGCGCAGCTCTGGACCTGCATCCGCCGCCTCGAGCCGCTGCGCCCGAGCTTCGTCTCGGTCACCTACGGCGCAGGCGGCTCGACCCAGGCCCGCACCCACGAGACGGTGACCCGCCTGGTGCGCGAGACCAGCCTGGTCCCGGCGGCCCACCTCACCTGCGTCGGCGCCTCGCGCGGCGAGGTCGACGAGGTGGCGCGGCGCTACTGGGAGGCAGGCGTGCGCCACATCGTCGCCCTGCGTGGCGACCCGCCGGGCGGCGGCCAGTTCCAGCCGCACCCCGACGGCTACGGCAGCGCCGCCGACCTGGTCGCCGGCCTGAAGCGGGTGGCCGATTTCGAGCTGTCGGTGGCCGCCTACCCCGAGGTGCATCCGGGCGCCGCCTCGGCCCAGGCCGATCTGGACAACCTCAAGCGCAAGCTCGATGCCGGCGCCACCCGCGCCATCACCCAGGTCTTCTTCGAGACCGAGACCTTCCTGCGCTTCATCGACAAGTGCCTCGCCGCCGGCATCACCGCACCCGTCGTGCCCGGCATCATGCCGGTCTCCAACTTCGCCGGCGCCAAGCGCTTCGCCACCGGCTGCGGCACGGGCGTGCCGGCCTGGCTCGAGGCGATGTTCGCCGGAACCGAGGACGACGCCGAGACCCGCCGCATGGTGGGCGCGGTGGTCGCCGCCGAGCAGGTGCGGCTGCTGCAGGCCAACGGCGTGGACGAGTTCCATTTCTACACGCTGAACCGCCCCGACCTCACCTACGCCATCGCCCACATCCTCGGCGTGCGGCCAAACGCCGGCTGAGCGGCCGGCCGGGGGCAAGGCCGAGGGCAACGCCTGGGGCAAGGCCGGGGGGCGCCCGGCGGCATCAATCCGGCGCATCCGAATCGTCGGCCGCCTGGAACACGACCGCCACCTCCACCATCAGCAGGCGGCCGGCAAAGGCGTGCGGCGTGGGCGGGTAGTGGGCGTTGCGGACCGTCTGCAGGGCCGCCGCATCGAGGATCGGGTAGCCGGTGCCCTGGACCAGGGTAGCGCCTTCGACCCGACCGTCGCGGTAGGAGAAGCGGACGCGCGCCACCCCCTGCTCATGCGCCGCCTGCGCGCCGCGCGGGAAGATCAGCGCGGCCTGCACGGACCGACGCAGCATCGCCTCGAAACTGTTGACCTCGCCCGGGCTTGGCGCGGCCGGGCTCGGCGGCGGGGGTGGCGGCGGCGCGCGCTGCGGCTGGACCGAAGCCTGCCGGGTCGGCTGCGGTGGCGGCGGCGTCGCCCGGTGACGCAGCCGGTGCGAGGCATGTGAGGGCGCCGGCCGGACCGGCTCCGGCACGGGCTGCGGCAACGGCTCGGGGAGCGTGTCGGGCGGCGGCAGGTCCGGCGGCGGCAAGTCCGGCGGCGGCACGGGCGGGGGCGGCACGGGCGGCGCCACGGTCTGCGGCAGCGGCGGGGCCGGCGGCGCGGGCGGCACCGGCTGCGGCTCCGGCGGTGGCGGCGGCATCTGCAGGGCGACCCGCAGCGGCACGCGCTCGCCGACCGGCGTCGCGGCCTGGTGCGTGACGGCCGCCAGCAGCCCCCAGACGACGACCGCCTCGAAGGCCGCCGCACAGGCCAGGGCCACCACGAACTGCCGCCCTCCGGCGCCAGCCGGCGCCGGGCCCGAGGCGGGCTGGGCGTGGGCCGTCTTCAAAGCCCGAGTGCGATCGAGGCACTGAGGAACGCCGACACCCCGGGCAGGGTGAAGAGCAGCGGTGTGCCGCCCACCGTGGTGCCCGGGCTCCAGAAGGCCTGCCTCTGGTCGGTGATGTTGTCGAGGTTGAGCTTGAGACTGATCTGCCGGGCGTGCGGCAGGGCATGGTTCAGCGTGTAGCCGAGCGTCACGTTGACGATGTTGTAGGGATCGTACCAGGCCCCCGGCGCGCGCGGGTTGGCACCCGAAGGCGTTCCGTTGCCGTCATACTCGCCGCCGGTGAGCTGATCGATCAGCGATGCGTAGAGCCCGTGCTTGTCATAGATGAGCCCGAAATTCGCCGTGTATTGCGGTGCGAACGCCACATAGTCGTGCGAGCCTTCGTAGTAGGCCTGGTTGAGCCCGGCATTGGCGAACAGGCTGACACCCGAATCGAAGCTGTAGGTCGCCTCGCCCTCGAGCCCCTTGAACAGCACGGCACCCGAGTTGAAGAACACCTTGTTCGGGCCCGATCCGCTGGTGGTCACATAGTTCTGCCAGTTGATGAGATAGGCATCGCCGCTGAGTGCCAGGTGACGCGCCTGATGCACGAAGCCGATCTGGTAGTTCCAGGTCTCCTGCGGGCGCAGGCCCTGGGTCGTCGCATTGTTGGTGTAGAAATAGTTGAGGTTGGGGGCCAGGAAGCCCTTGGCGACCTGGCCGTACACCGACCAGCCGGGCAGCACGCGATAGCGCGCCTCGAAGGACGGCAGCAGCCCCGTGTAGTTGTGCGCGTAGTCCAGCGGGAGCTCGGTGCCCTGGTTGACCGCGGCGTTGATCGTGCGCCGGAAGAAGGCATATTTCAGGCCGCCGGTCAGCATGAGCTGGTCGAACGGATGCAGATCGAGCTGGGCGAAGGGCTGGAACGTGTCGAGCGTGTCGTGCTGCGAGCGGTCGACGGGCGCCCCGCCATTGGCGTCCAGCGGGTCGAGATTGACCGCGTTGCCGGCGCTGAGATCCACCTCGCTGAGCATGCGCGTGTTGATCTGGTGGTCATACCAGGCGCCGGCCTTGATGTCGGTGGGCATGCCGAAGACGTGGAAATCGTCCTCGATCCGCTGGATCGTGCCGTAGGAGCGATACGCCATGTCGAAATTCTCGCCCGGCACGTCGCCCACGCGCAGACTGCCGTTCACCAGCGCCTCGTTCGGCACGTCGCCGTTGGCGACGATCTGCGTGCCCGACAGGCCGACGCCCTGGCCGTTCGGGTCGTCGCCGTTCAGGTCGTGGTGGTAGTAGCCGTAGGTGTAGATCTTGCCGTCATAGAGCCAGCCGTCACCGAGCGCCGAGGTGAGGTCGAGATAGTCCATGTCGGTCGTGATGTGGTCGTTGTTGAACCGGAAATAGGCCTGCGAGCCGGGATTGTTGTTGTAGGCGTAGCTCGATCCGAAGGTCGCGATCTGCTCGGCGGTGGCCCCGATCGGCGGGTTCTGGTAGATCCGGTTGAACATCGCCACCCCGGTCAGCGTCGTGCTCTGGCCAAGCGGGATCACCAGCTTGCCGAACACGTTGCTGCGCTCCTGGTGGGCGTAGCTGAGCGCCCCGTCGGACTGCAGATGCTCGAAATCGACCGTCAGCGAGGCGCCGTTCAACCGCTTGATCGCACCGGAATCGAGCTCGATCCCCTCGAGGCCGGTGTTGTAGCTGCCGTACTCGCCATACGGCGTGACCGTGGGTGCGGCCAGCGGGTCCTTGGTGCGTATCGAGACCGTGCCGCCGAAGGTGGCGTTGCCGATCGTCTCGGCGGTTCCCGGCCCGCGATCGACGATCACCTGGCCGATATCGTTGTCCATAAAGAACGACGTCGTGTGATGGGTGAAGTCGTTCGAATCCCCGATCGGGATGCCGTCGAACGTGACGTTGAACTGGCCGTCCTGCAGCCCGCGTATCGACAGACCTTGCGTCTCCATCAGCCCCGGCCCGTTGGGATTGGCGGCCGACACCGAGGGCGTCAGCCTGAGCGCGTCGGCATAGCTCTGCGCGCCGGTGAGCTGCTTGGCGATCGTCTGCTGGCTGACCACCGAGGTGGGCTGGATGGAGTTCATCGGTGCCACCGACGGCGCCTCGTAGGGGGCGGCACCGGGCGTGTGCTGGTAGTTGCCCGTCGTGCCCTGGGTCAGCACGGAACCGAGATCGAGATTGGGCGAGGCGGTCGACACCGTGCCGCCCATGCCGCTCGCGTTTGCGCTGCTCGCGTTCGGGCCGCTTGCGTTTGCGCTGCTCGCGTTCGGGCTGCTCGCAGCCGAACCGGCCGCCACCGGAGCGCCGGCCGCCGGAGAGTCCGGCGCCTGCGCCTGTGCTGCCGACACGACGCAGAACAGACCGACGGGCAGGCTACCGGCCAGCAGCCGCCATTTTGCCGAAGGGAGCGGGAGTGCCATGCGCGACTTCATGATTGCCGACGATCTCCATGCGGATCGCAGCGGGCCTGCACCGTCCGGGCGCTGGTGGTTTGGTGACCATCCAGAGGCCGTCCTTGTCGGAACGATGCGAACCTGCCGCTGCCCTGAGGGGTTGATACGGATGCCGGGAGGCAGCCGGTGCAGGCGGGTCTAGAGTTCTGCCAGGCGCGGCAGGGTGGCGCGGTACAGCGTCTGGTTGTCCGTGCCGAGGAACGCGAAGGCGAAGACGTTCCTGTCGAGGCTGGCGCTCATGAAGCCGTGCCGGAGCAGGACGACGCCTCCGGCCTGTCCTCCCGACGCGCCCTCGATCCGCGAGCCCGCGCCGTTGGTGATGTAGTCGATCCCCCGCACCCTGACATGCTGGAAGTTGTGCACGTGGCCATTGATGTAGATCCTGACACCATGCTGACGAAGCAGTGGATCGATGGCCGCGATGAGCTCCGGCTCGTCCAGCCTGCCGCCATGCGCCGTGTAGATCGGGTGGTGGCCGACGACGATCTTCCAGGCTGCGGTGGAGCTTGCCAGCGCGCCGTCGAGCCAGCGTAGCTGGGCTGCGGTGTCCTGTCCGTCGATCCTGACCTCCGTGCCCTTGTAGCGGCTGAGGAACGGATTGGTGTCGATATAGAAGAAGTCGCAGCTCGTGCCGTCGGGAAGTGTTTCGCCGCGGCGGTAGGTGCGTGCCGGCAGCTGCCAGCGCAGCCCCCGATCCTGGTAGTCGATCTGCGCCTGGACATCGCCGCGATAGTCATGGTTCCCCAAGATGACTCGCCACGGGACCTGCAGCGAGGCGGCGTCATAGATCGTCTCGAACGATGTCTTCCATTGCGGATCGTGGACCGACGAGACGCCATTCTCGTAGAAATTGTCGCCGGTCGAAAGAATATGTGACGGACGCACCCGGGCGCAGGTGCTGGCCATCGCGCGGCTCACCGCGCGCTGATCGTCATGGCCGTTCCGCCCCCAGTCTCCCACAGAAACGAAGCGCAGGTCGGGCGCTTTCGCCTCGGCGGGAACGCCGCGAAACGCAGCCCCGGCAGCAACAACCGCCGAGACGCGGAGCACCTGCCGTCGTGAAGCCGGTTTCATGCTGTTGTAGCCTGACGAGATCATGCCTGTCCCGGACCGGTTCGCTATGTGGCAGCCGACGAAATCCAAGGTCTGGCGAGACAAAGCAAGGGCCTGAGCCCCAACTGAGCCGGGTGTCAGAAAACGATCATACTTTGCCCGGCTGCCTTGCTGTACCGCCCGCTTACTTTCGGGTCACAACGAAGACGGTCAGGAGCACACATTCATTGTCCGCGACATATCTCATACACTTGGCCAACTATTCCGACGGCGTCCTCTACGTCCTCGGCGTGCTGCTGCTGATCAGCCTGGCCGTCATGTTCGACCGCTTCTGGACCCTGCGGCGCACCATCGTCGGCGGCAACCGCATCGTCCGCCGGGCGACCGAACGGGCGGTGTTCACCCGCGGCGTGCTGCAGGCCCTGCGCCAGGACGCGGGCAACCTGCCCGAGGCAGCCCTGCTCGACGCGGCCCTCGACCACGCCGACCATCTGTGCGGCGAGGAGCTTGGTGCCCGCCTCGACGAGGCTGTCATGCTGCTGGTGCCCACGCTTGATCGCCGGCTCTGGATCCTCGACACCGCCGTGACGCTGGCGCCGCTGCTCGGCCTGTTCGGCACCATCATCGGCATGTTCCACGCCTTCTCGGTCCTGGCGGAGCCCGGCCATGCCCCGGCCGACGTCACGGCCGGGGTGGCGGATGCGCTGGTCGCAACCGCGTGCGGCATCCTGATCGCGATGATCGGGCTCGCCGCCTACAACGCGCTGTCCAACCAGGTGCGCCTCGTGCTGCACCAGCTCGACAGCCTGCGCCTGCTGATCGTCAACCGTTCGCGCGTCGCAGGCCCGGTCGCCGCCGTGGAACGCCAGGCGCAAGCGGTCGGTGCCTGAGCCATGCGCAGGATGCGGTATTTCGACTACAGGAAGGGGCGGATCGAGATCATCCCGATGATCGACGTCATGCTGTTCCTCCTGGTCTTCTTCATCATCGTGACACTGCAGATGATCCCCGATCAGGGCGTCTCGCTGCAGCTCGCCACGTCGAGCACGGCGGACAAGCTGCAGCACCCCAAGGTGACCGTGAACGTGCTTGCCGATGGCACGATCAAGGTGAAGGACAGGATCCTCAGCCAGCCGGACCTGACCGCGCTGCTGCGGTCCGACGGCGACCCCGCGAAGACCGAGCTCACCATCGCCGCCGACAAGCGCAGCGCCTTCCAGCATTTCTTCACGGTGATCGATGCCGCGCGCGCGGCCGGCGTCACCGACATCGGCGTGGCGGCGCGCACCGAAACCGCCGCCCACTGACCCGCCCGCCGGGAGCCGTCGCAGGCGGGCCCGGCGCTGCCCGCCCTGTCCGTCCAACCCTGGCTCACGCACGCTCCGCCTGCCGTCGCCTCGCACCCGGGCACGTTCCGGCGTCCCCGGCGCTAAGCTGTCGCGGCCGCTGCACATCACCCCCGCCCCGGCGGCGCCTCTCGCCGGCTGGCGGATCGTTTACGAGGTTGCGGACCAGACCGTCGTCGCGTCAGAGTCTTAGCGACGCGGTCCCCGAGGGAAGGCAGAACTGGTGAGTGACGACGTGCGAGGCCGGATAGCCGCTGATCCAATCCGCGCCAACATCATCGCCTGTGGCGCAGCACTGGTCATCGTCGCGGCCCATGTTGTCTTGTCGTCTCCCTGGCACCCCGTCGCCATGGGCGACACGCAGGGGTATCTGACGCTGTCGGCAATCAGGCCGCCCGTCTATGGATGGTGCCTCGTCGCCTACCAGTACCTGACCGGCGGACTGGCCGGCCTGACACTCGCGCAACTGGTCGCCGTGAGTGCGGGCCTGCTTGTTTTCGCCATCGAGCTCGGAGCGCTGACGCGCTCGCTGCTGGTCGGGCCCTTGTCGGTGGTCCTGATCATGCTCCACCCGGTGGTCCATGACTCGGTCCGTACCGTCGAGTCCGAGTCCGTCTACACCATGGGGCTGCTGGGCGGCCTCGGCCTGCTGTTCCGCGCTGCCAGGACCCGCTCGCTCGCCAGCGCCCTCGGGGCGAGCTTCTGTTTTGCGTTGTGCACGGCGACACGAACCACAGGCACGGCGTTTCTGCCTCTCGTGCCGCTCGTCCTGTTGTTCGACAAGCGGCTGCCCTGGCGAGCGGCGGCCGAGCGGGCGCTAGCCTCGCTGGCCGTGATGGGACTGGTCATCATCGTCGCGATGGCCGGCAACTGGCTGAAGAACGACCGCTTCGAGATCGGCTCCTATGGCGGGGGTTCACTGCTCGGCAAGGCGCTGATGGTGCTCGAGCCGGGCGATATCGCCCGCCTGCCGAACGAGGCGCGACCTGCTGCCACGGCAACGCTCGCGATGGCGCGGACCAGCCGGCAGATCATCAACGCCGCGCCCGATCCTGCTGGTGCCATGCGGGCGCAACTGCAGACAGCCGACGACCTGCGCCTCATGGGGTTCAATCCCGTCGCCCGGAAGACCTGGCCGGCTTACGCCACGGCCAATCCCCGCGACCAGTCGACGATGGTGGGACACGTCGCCAGGCTGATCATCGCCCGACACCCGCTCGCCTACTGCCGGCTCTGGCTGCGGGACTGGGAAGCCCTCGTGATCTACCCCAATTTCTGGCCCGCATCGATCTCCAGGCAGGCCGCTCCAAACAGCGCCTTCCCCAGCTGTGCCAAGCTGAACAACTGTTATGCGATCAGGCAATATGGGTTGACCCTGGGTCTGCTCCAGCTGGCGTCCCTGGTCGTGGTGTCGGTGGGTGCGACCCTGGGTGGCCTGCTGTTTATCCTCACCCAGATGGGGGACGTGCTGCGACGCCGGGCTGATGCGTTCACGATCGTCCTGTTCTGGTGTGCGGTGGTGCTGCACGCGAGCCTGCTGGTCAGCACCGCCATCGAGTGTGGTTTCGGACGCTACACCGCGCCACTCTACGTGTTCGATGTCGCCCTGTTCTTCGGACTTCTCGCCTGGACGCTCCGGGCCGGACGGATACGGCTGCGCCGGACCTGAGCAGGGCCGCCGCGGCGCCTGTGACCGGACCTGAGCAACCCGGCCGGCTGGCTGGCCACCGGGTGCTCAGCCGGGACGCGGCCCGTTGAGCTGCTGGATGAGCAGTGCGACCAGGCCCGACCAGCCCGTCTGGTGCGAGGCGCCGACGCCGCGCCCGTTGTCGCCGTCATAGTACTCGTAGAACAGGATCAGGTCGCGGAAATGAGGGTCCTCCTGCAGCAGCGCGGGGGCACCGTGCACCGCGCGGCGTCCGTCCGGGCCGCGCGTATAGAGGCTGACCAGCCGGCGTGACAGTTCCTGCGCCACCTCGCCGAGCGGCACCATCCTCTTCGATCCGGTCGGACATTCGACGGTGAGTTCGTCGCCATAGTACGAGCTGAGCCGGCGCAGCGACTCGATCAGCAGGTAGTTGATCGGCATCCACACCGGCCCGCGCCAGTTGGAGTTGCCGCCGAACAGCCGCGAGTGCGACTCCGCCGGCCAGTAGGCGAGCTCGAAGCTCTTGTGGTCCCATTCCAGCCGGTAGGGATGTCGCTCGTGGAACTTCGACACCGCGCGCACCCCGTGCGGCGACAGGAACTCGCTCTCGTCGAGCATGTAGGCCAGGCAGTGCGTCAGCCGGTGCGCGCGCACCAGGCTCATCAGGATCGAATCCCCCGCGCCGGCCTCATGCCAGTGCGACACCAGGCGGGCGAGGTCGGGGCGGTGTTCAAGGAACCAGTCCATCTCCGCCTTCAACTGCGGCAGCCGCTCGATGTCGTCCTCGCGCAGCACGGTCAGGGCGAGCAGCGGGATCAGGCCGACCACCGAGCGCGCCCGCAGCGGGATCCGCATCCCGTCCGGCAGGCTGAGCTGGTCGTAGAAGAACTGGTCGTCCTCGTCCCACAGGCTGCTGCCTTCCGCCGCGGCGATCAGCAGGAAATGCTCGAAGAACTTGGCAGCCGCGTCCTCGTAGGCGGGATCCTGCAGGGCGAGTTCGACGGCGATATGCACCATGGCCAGCGCATACATCGCCATCCAGGCGGTCCCGTCCGACTGCGACAGCTCGCCGCCCGTCGGCAGCGGCGAGGAGCGGTCGAAGATGGCGATGTTGTCGAGGCCGAGGAAGCCGCCCTGGAAGACGTTGCGCCCCGAGGCGTCCTTGCGGTTGACCCACCAGGTGAAGTTCATCAGCAGCTTGTTGAACAGCCGCTTGAGGAAGAGATGGTCGGGCTTGCCGTTGATGTCGCGGTCCATCTCGAACACCCGCCAGGCGGCCCAGGCATGCACCGGCGGGTTGGCGTCGCTGAACGACCACTCATAGGCGGGGAGCGCCGCGTTCGGATGGATGTACCATTCCCTGATCAGCAGCAGCAGCTGCTCCTTGGCGAAGTCGGGATCGACCATCGCCAGCACCACGCTCTGCAGCGCCAGGTCCCAGGACGCGAACCAGGGATATTCCCACTTGTCGGGCATGGAGATGATGTCGGCGGCGCGGATGTGCTGCCAGTCGCCGTTGCGGACCTGTCCACGCCCGGGCGGCGGCTTGGGACCTTTCGGGTCGCCGGTCAGCCAGAGATGGACGTCGTAATAGTAGAACTGCTTTGACCAGATCATGCCGGCCAGCGCCTGGCGCTGCACCAGCTTCTGGTCCGCATCGGCGATGTCGGTCTGCAGGGCTGCGTAGAACGCGTCCGCCTCCGCGATGCGCGCCCGCATGATGTCGTCGAACCGCGCGAACGGGGGCTCGCTGTCGATCTCCGGCCGCAGCCGCAGGCGCAGCACATGCTCGGCACCGGCCTCGAGGTGAAGCCGGTGGAGCATCGCGCATTTGGTGCCCACCCGCATCGGGTTGATCGCCTCGGAGCGCCCGTGGACGACGAAATCGTTGATCGCGTCCTTGAAGTAGCCCTCGGCCGGCATGTCGTAGAGCCGGCCGGTATTGGTCTCGTTGTCGCAGAAGAGGAGCTCGTCAGCGCTTTCCGCGGACAGGAGCAGCTCCGGCAGCCGGCGGTGCGCGACGCTCAGGCAGCGATGGCCGACCGCCTTGAGTTCCGGCCGCGGCACGCCGTCGAGCCACGCCCAGCTGTTGCGCGCCCAGATCTGCGGCAGGACGACGAGATCGGCCGGCGCCGCGCCGCGATTGCAGATCGTGACCCGCATCAGGATGTCGTCGGGTGCCGCCTTGGCGTACTCGACGAAGACATCGAAATAGCGGCGCTCGTCGAAGATGCCGGTGTCGATCAGCTCGTACTCGGGGGCATCGGGACCGCGCTTCGCGTTCTCCGCGACCAGCGCCTGGTACGGGAAGGCGGCCTGCGGATATTTGTACAGCATCTTGACGTAGGAGTGCGACGGTGTGGCGTCGAGATAGTAGTAGAGTTCCTTGACGTCCTCGCCATGGTTGCCTTCGGCGTTGTTGAGGCCGAACAGGCGCTCCTTGAGGATCGGATCCTGGCCGTTCCAAAGTGCGAGCCCCAGACACCAGCGCAGCTTCTCCTCGCCGAAGCCGGCGATCCCGTCCTCGCCCCAGCGATAGGCGCGCGAGCGTGCCTGATCATGGGTGATGCTGGTCCAGGCATTGCCCCCGGCGCTGTAGTCCTCGCGCACGGTTCCCCATTGCCGCTCGCTCAGATAGGGCCCCCAGCGCCGCCACGGCACACCGGCCCGGCTCTCGATCAGCCGGGCTCCCTCGGCGGTCTGCATGATCTCCGGTCGGCAGCGGCTGTAGGTCTGGCGGCTCACCGGCGTCGGTCCTCCAGGCGCGCGAGGCCGGCCGCCACCTCGTCGGCGCGCCGGCAGGTCAGCGGGTCCGCTCGTCCGTCGCCCCGGTCCGGCCGCCAGTGTCGCTGGAAGGCACGCACGGTCGTCGCGAGGTCCTCGTCCATCTCGGTCCTTTCCTCCGCGCGGTAGCCGATCGCCGCCAGCGCGCGGCAGAGCCGTGGCAGGTCCGCCGGGCCATCCGGCGCGGTCGGGCGGGGCTCCGCGACCGCGCCCTCGGGCCAGAACCCGACCCCGGCGCGGGCCAGTGCCTGCCAGGGGAACAGCTCGCCGGGATCCTGCTTGCGGTCGGGAGCCACGTCGCTATGGCCGATCACCCGCCAGTGCGGCACGGGGTGGCGGCGCATGATCGACAGGCACAGGCTGCGGACGGTCTCGACCTGCCGGGGCGGAAACCGGCGGTAGCCCCATTCGTGGCCGGGATTGACGATCTCGATGCCGACCGAGCTGTCGTTGAGATCCTCGCGCCCACGCCAGAAAGAGACGCCGGCGTGAGCCGCCCGGCGCTGCTCCTCGACGAGCCGGAAGATCCGGCCGTCCTCCTCCACCACGTAGTGGGCGGACACGCCGGCCTCGGGGTCGCACAGGCGATCGATCGCCTCCTGGCCGCTGAGCATCCCGGTGTAGTGCAGGATGACCGTGTCGACGACGCTGCCCGCCGGCCGCTCGCGCTGGTTGGGGCTCGGGCGGGTGACGAACGCCTCGGCCCCGCCGGTCGCGGGGTCTCCAGTCGGGTCCCCCGCCGGGTTCTCCGCAGAATTCTTCGTCGGATCCGGGCGCTGGCTCAGAGGCCGCGCTCGCGCTTGATCCGGTCCCAGGCGGCGTTGATCCGCGCAACCCGGTCGCCCGCCTTGGCGACCGTCGCTTCCGGCAGGCCGCGCGCCGACAGCGTGTCGGGATGGTTCTCGCGCATCAATTGCCGCCAGGTCTGGCGGATCTCCTCGTCGCTCGCACCAGGCTTGAGGCCGAGCACGGCATAGGCGTCTGGCTCGTCGGAGCTTGGCCGCGCGGCGCCGCTCTCGGCGCGCTCCCAGGCGGCGCGCGACAGATCCATCGCGCGGTGTACCCGTCGCAGGAAGGAGAGTTCCTGGTCGTTCACCGCACCGTCGGCGCGGGCGATGGTGAACAGCGCGGCGAGCATGTCCTCGAGCACGATCTTGTTGTCGGCGAACGCCTGGCCGAGCTCGGCGGCGAAGGGTTCGAAATCGTCCGTGCGGCTGCGCGCCTGGTCGAACAGGCGGCCGATCTCGCGCGTCGATTCCGGTGGAATCCGGAAGCAGCGCTTGAAGCTGTCGATCTCGCGCCGGTTCACCGGCGCGTCGCACTTGGCGAGCTTGGCCGACAGGATCACCGCGACGATGGCGAACATCTGGTCCTTGCGTCCCATCACGCCGGCCATCCGCACCGCGACCCGGGCCGCCGCGCCACCGGGATCGGGTGCGAGGCGGTTGCGCATGTCGCCCACCGCGGTGGTCCAGCCGCCGGTGGGCGGGTCGAGCAGCGAGCCGCGATCGGCTGCGTGGCCCAGTGCGGCGCCGAGCACGGCACCCATCGGTCCGCCCATCGCAAACCCGGTCACACCGCCGAACAGCTTGCCCCAGATTGCCATTGCCAGCCCAATATCATGGCGGGCAGATGGCTGCCAACGCGCCGCCAGAGCCCATCCTGTCCCGAACACCCGGCGCCCCGGTCAGTGTGAGATAGGCCGCCCGCAGGGGGAAGTTCCTGGGCACGGCGGGAAGCCCGCCCGTTTCCCCTCGCGCGCCTGGGCGAAGGGGTGTCACGGGCGGCACAGGACGGCCCTCCACCGCAGGAGGCGGATTTTTTCCGCCCGCGAGGAGGCGGGAGAAGGTCAGCCGATACCGGCGACCGGACGATCGACGCAAACGCGCTCGGCGAGCTTGAGCAGAGAGCGCGCGCTGCGGGCAAGCCCGGCCTGGTCGGCCTGCTGGGCCAGGGCCAGCAACTGATGCGACAGGGTGAGCGGGCTGGTGGGGAGAGCGGAAACCTGTTGCATGGATCTGTCCTCGAACTTCTTTCGATCTGGCCGTGTCTCACGACCCTGCTGGCCACGCAAAGACGTTACGAGAGCGATATTTCCGAGAGGTTAAGATCGGAACGTGTCGCAATTTTTCCTGCACGTCCGGCGCGAACCTGCCTGTCGGCTAGTCTTGATTTTGCGACATGTCGCGCAGCACGGCGAGGCGCAGCACCGAAGCGAGCGGCTGGCGCGGGTCGCGCGCCCGGTCGACCCGTTCGACCAGGCCGGCGATGGACAGGCCGTCCCTCTGCGCGATCCGTTCCAGCGCCTGCCAGAACTCGGCCTCGAGTGCCACCGAGGTCCGGTGGCCCGACAAGGCGAGGCTTCGCTTGCGCAGCCACCCGCCGCGCGACGGGCCGCCCGTCGCGCCTGCGCCGGTCTCCGCCGCCGGGCCGCCGGCGCCTGTCACGCCGACAGCCGATTGACAGCCCAGTGCGCCGCCTCGGCCACCACCGGGTCGGCGTCCGACAGCAGGGCCGCCGCCGCCGGGGCGAGACCGGGCTCGCGCGAGTTGCCGATCGCGATCAGCACGTTGCGCACGAAGCGGTTGCGGCCGATGCGCTTGACCGGCGAGCCGGAAAACAGGCGGCGGAAGGCAGCATCGTCCAGCCCCGCGAGTTCGGCGAGCCGCGGCGCCCGCAGATCCTCGCGTGCCTGGAGCCCGAGTTCGCGCGAGGCCTGGGCGAAGCGGTTCCAGGGGCAGACGGCGAGGCAATCGTCGCAGCCATAGATCCGGTTGCCGATCAGCGGACGCAGCGCGTGCGGGATCTCGCCCGCATGCTCGATGGTCAGGTACGAGATGCAGCGCCTGGCATCGAGCTGGTAGGGAGCGGGGAACGCGTCGGTCGGGCAGGCGCGCAGGCAGGCGGTGCAACTGCCGCAGCGCCCGCCCGAGGGCTCGGACGGCGGCAGGTCGAGGGTCGTGTAGATCTCGCCGAGCAGCAGCCAGGACCCGTGCCGGCGTGACACGAGGTTGGTGTGCTTGCCCTGCCAGCCCAGGCGGGCGCGCTCGGCGAGCGGCTTCTCCATCACCGGTGCCGTGTCGACGAACACCTTGACCTCCGGCGATGCTCCGTCCGGTCCGCTCCTGCGCGCGTCGGACACGACGAACTGGGCGAGATGCTTCAGCCGCCCCTTGATGATGTCGTGGTAGTCGCGGTTGCGGGCATACACCGACACCGCGCCGCGGTCGCGCCTGGCCAGCACGGCGAGCGGATCGTCGTCCGGCGCGTACGACAGGCCGGCCACGATCACGCTGCGCACGGCCGGCCACAGGCGCCGCGGATCGGCGCGTTCCTCGACGCGACGGGCGAGCCAGCCCATCTCGCCGTGCGCCCCGCTGGCCAGGAAATCGCGCAGCCGTCCCATCGCCTCGTCGCCGAGGCGCGCCTCGGCGAAGCCCACCGCGTCGAAGCCGAGCGACAGCGCCCGCCCGGTGATGCGTGCCGCGAGGTCCGGACCGGTCATCCCGACGGTTCCGCCCTCTGCCAGGCGGCACGCAGCTCCGACGCATGGCGCGCCAGCCGCCCCTCGAGGATCGCCTCGCGCAGGCCGCGCATCAGGCGCTGGTAGTAGGTGAGGTTGTGGGCGGTGAGCAGCATCGGCCCGAGGATTTCCTCGGCGCGGAACAGATGGTGCAGGTAGGCGCGGCTGTGGCGGGTGCAGGCGAGGCAGGGGCAGCCCGGCTCGACCGGCTGGGGATCGTCGCGGTGGCGGGCATTGCGCAGGTTGAGCGTGCCGAAGCCGCTATAGGCGCGCGCCGTGCGGCCGGCCCGGGTCGGCATGACGCAGTCGAACATGTCGATGCCGCGCTCCACGCTGCCCAGGATGTCGTCGGGCGTGCCGACCCCCATGAGGTAGCGCGGCTTGGCTTCGGGCAGCAGCGGCACCGTGACGCCGAGGGTCGCCAGCATCAGCGCCTGACCCTCGCCCACCGCGAGGCCGCCGATCGCGTAGCCGTCGAAGCCGATGGCGAGCAGGGCGCGCGCACTTTCCGCCCGCAGCTCGGGTTCGGTGCCGCCCTGGACGATGCCGAACAGGCCGTAGCCGTCGCGCGCCACGAACGCCTCGCGCGAGCGCGCCGCCCAGCGCATCGACAGCTGCATCGAGGCGGCGACCGTCTCGGCGCTGGCCGGCAGCTGCACGCATTCGTCGAAGCACATGCTGATCGTGGCATCGAGAAGATGCTGGATCTGCAGCGAACGTTCCGGCGTGAGCCGGTGCTTGCCGCCGTCGATATGGGAGCGGAACGTCACCCCGTCCGCGTCCAGCTGGCGCAGGCTGCCGAGCGACATGACCTGGAAGCCGCCGGAGTCGGTCAGGATCGGACCGGGCCAGTCCATGAACCGGTGCAGGCCGCCGAGGGCCGCCACCCGCTCGGCGCCGGGGCGCAGCATCAGGTGGTAGGTGTTGCCGAGCACGATGCCGGCACCGGTGGCGCGTACCGCGTCCGCCGTCATCGCCTTGACCGTGCCGGCGGTGCCGACCGGCATGAAGGTGGGCGTTGGCACCGAGCCGTGCGCCGTGTGCAGGATGCCGGCACGCGCCTGCCCGTCGGCACCCGCCCGCTCCCAGCCGAAGCTCATCGCGCCGCCCGCTCCAGCAGGCAGGCATCGCCATACGAGAAGAAGCGGTAGCCGGACTCCACCGCGTGGGCGTAGGCGGCCTTCATCCGCGCGGTGCCGCTCCACGCGCAGACCAGCATGAACAGCGTCGAGCGCGGCAGGTGGAAGTTGGTCAGCAGCAGGTCGGCACCGCGGAACCGGTGGCCGGGGCGGATGAACAGGCTGGTCTCGCCATCGAACGGCGCGATCCGTCCCGTCTCGTCGGCGGCACTCTCCAGCAGGCGCAGGCTGGTGGTGCCGACCGCCACCAGCCGGGCTCCCTCGCCACGCGCCCGGTTGAGGCGCTCGGCCACGGCCGGCTCGATGATGCCGCGCTCGGCGTGCATCCGGTGCGCACTTACATCCTCGCCGCGCATCGGCAGGAACGTGCCCGCGCCGACATGCAGCGTCAGCGTCTCGCGCCGCACGCCGCGCGCCTCGAGGGCGGCAAGCAGCCCGGGCGTGAAATGCAGCCCCGCGGTGGGTGCGGCGACCGCCCCCTCGCGGGCGGCGAAGATGGTCTGGTAGTCGCGCTGGTCGGCAGGCGTCGGGCCCTCCGGCCGTTCGATGTAAGGGGGCAGGGCCAGCCGTCCGGTCTCGCGCAGGAAGCGCCCGAACGCTGGCCCGGTGCTCGAGAAACGCAAGACCGCGCCCCCGTCCGCGTGGCACTCCAGCACGTCGGCCGTCTCGCCGCTGCCCGGGAAGCCCAGCACGTCGCCCGCATGCACCCGCCGGGCGTTGCGCAGCAGCACGTGCCACGACCCGTCCGGCAGGGCGCGGTCCAGCGTGACACCGATCCGCGCCGCGCCGCGCGTGGCCGCGAGCTGGGCCGGGATCACCGCGGTGTCGTTGGCGACCAGCACGTCGCCGGGGCGCAGCAGCGACGGCAGGTCGCTCACCCGCAGGTCGCAGAGCGCCCCGTCCCCAACATGCAGCAGGCGCGCCTGGTCGCGCGGCACGGCGGGGTGCTGGGCAATGGCCTGCGGCGGCAGGGCGAAATCGAACTCGGAGGCCGACAGGCCGGACGATGCGTCTGGGTCTGGCATGGCGGGTGGTTTGCCGCTCGCCTCGCCGCGAGGCAAGGGCTGTGGGGGGTTGCACGACGCCCGGCCCGGTGGTTCGGTCGCCCCCCTTTCGCCTGCCCCCCTTCGCCTACCCCCCTTTCGCCTGCTCTCCGGGAGACGCCCTTGGAGTTCCCGATGCCTCTCCGTCCCGGCGCCGCAGCCGGCCGTCTGGCAGCGCCGCTCGTCGCGGCCATGCTTGGCGGCTGCTCGGTCCATGATTCCTACATCGCGCGCAGTGCGCAGAGCCTGCTGCTCGGGCTGCCGGAGGCCGATCTCGTCGCCTGCCTCGGCGTGCCCGACCAGCACATGAGCTTCCCCCAGGCGGAGGGCGGCCCGACCGATGTGCTGACCTGGATCATGACCTCGACCTCCACGCTCAGCTTCACCCCGCCGGTGGTCGGCGGCTTCACGGTGAGCAATGGCGGCTCGTGCCGGGTGACGATCCGGGTCGATCGCGGGGTCGCCACGCACGTCATCTATTCGGGCGAGAAGAACGCGACCGGCGCGCCCGACGCCTATTGCGCGCCGATCGTCAGAAGCTGCCTGGCGCAGATCGAGCAGGACTCGCAGGCCGCGTCGCGCATCGCCGCCCAGGCCGCCCGGCGGGCGGCCTCGCAGGGTGCGGCCGCGGTCCGCACGGAGGTGGTCCCCGGGGAGGTGGTCCCCAGGGGGGTGGTCGGCGGGGAGGTCTCCCTGCCTGCCCCGCCGCCGGCTCAGACCGGCAGCTTGACCATGCGCAGATAGGGCTTGAGTGCCTTCCAGCCTTGCGGGAACAGGCCGCGCGCGGCCTCGTCATTGACCGAGGGGGCGATGATGACCTCGTCGCCGGGCTTCCAGTTGGCCGGCGTGGTGACCTTGCTGCGGTCGGTCAGTTGCAGGCTGTCGATCACCCGCAGCACCTCGTCGAAATTGCGCCCGGCCGAGGGCGGGTAGGTGAGGGTGAGGCGCACCTTCTTGTTCGGGTCGATCACGTAGACGGTGCGCACGGTGACCAGCGGGTCGGCCTCGGGATGCACCATGCCGTACAGGCCGGACACGTGTCGGTCGGCGTCGGAGATCATCGGGAAATCCACGGCACTGCCCTGGGTCTCGGCGATGTCGCCCTCCCAGGCCCTGTGGCTCTCGGTCGGATCGACCGACAGGCCGATCACCTTGACGTTGCGTTTCTTCCATTCCGGCCCGAGGCGGGCCACGGCGCCGAGTTCCGTGGTGCAGACCGGGGTGAAGTCCTTGGGATGGCTGAACAGCACGCCCCACGAATCGCCCAGCCATTCGTGGAAGCGGATCCGGCCCTGCGTCGTGTCGGCTTCGAAGTCGGGCGCGATCTGGCCTAGCTGGATTGTCATGCTGCTGTCCTTCGGCGTGTGCACTGGCGCGGGGAGGGCCGTGCAGGCCCTCGCCTCGCCGGCCTCAACTCATCGGCTGCGGCTCATATGGAGAAGCTGATCGGTTCCGCCAGGGGACGGCGCAGGCCGCTGCTTTCGGCCCGGCGCACCAGGTCGTCGAGGCTGAGTTCGCGCAGCCGGTCGTGCAGGGCGTCGTCGAACTCGCGCCACGCCGGCTCGACCACCCGGCCGAACAGCTCACCCACCGGCCCGTCCTCCGAGACGCTGTCGTCGGAGATCACGACATCCACGATGTCCGACAGCCGGATGTCGCGCCGCGGGCGGCCGAGCCGGTAGCCGCCACGCGGCCCGCGCACGCTTTCGAGCAGCGCCGAGCGCGACAGGGTCTGCAGCAGCGGCTCGATGCCGCGCCGGGCAAGCCCCGCCCGTTCGGCGATGTCGGCGGCGCTGACCGTGCTGGCACGGCCGGCATGGAAGGCGACATCCAGCATGATCAGCATCGCGATCATCGCGCGGTCACGCCGCAGCAGCATCGTCCTTCATCCCTCGCGATCCGAGCAATAACCCACGGCTCCGGCGGTCTCACGCCCCGCTTGGGGTCTCCACCGCTTCCGATCCGCGCCGGCAGTCCTTATATCGGAAGCGGGCGCGGTAATCCACGCCACATTCAGGTGATATATCAGGTGAGGCTGCGCATGATGGACGATCCCGGACCGCTGGCGGCGGCATCGTTTCCCCTGGCCGGCGGCGAGATGACATTCGCCGCGCCACGCGGACGCATCTATCGCAGCATCGTCGAGACGGTGGGCGGAACCCCGCTGGTCTCCGTGCCGCGGCTTGCCGCCGAGGACGGGCTGGTCGCCGACCTGGCGTTGAAGCTCGAGTTCTTCAACCCGCTCGGCTCGGTCAAGGACCGGATCGGTGCCGCCATGGTGCTGCGTGCCGAGGCCGAGGGGCTGATCACCCCGGGACGCACGGTGCTCATCGAGCCCACCTCCGGCAACACCGGCATCGCGCTGGCCTTCGTCGCCGCCTCGCGCGGCTACCGGCTGATCGTCGCCATGCCGGAAGGCGCCTCGGTCGAGCGGCGCAAGATGCTGCGGCTGATGGATGTGCAGCTCGAGCTCACCCCGGCCCGGCTGGGCATGGCGGGCGCCATCGCGCGTGCCAACGAGCTCATGGCGAGCACCCCGGACTCCTGGATGCCGCGGCAGTTCGACAACCCGTCCAATCCGGAAGTGCATGCCGCCACCACGGCGGAGGAGATCTGGGTCGACACCGGCGGGCGCATCGACATCGTGGTAGCCGGGATCGGCACGGGTGGCACCGCCACCGGCATCGCGCGGGCGCTGAAGCCGCGCCGGCCGTCGCTGCGCGTCTACGGGGTCGAGCCGTCGGAAAGTGCGGTCCTCAACGGCGACGAGCCGGGTCCGCACGGCATCCAGGGCATCGGGCCGGGCTTCTGTCCCGGCGTGCTGGACCTGTCGGCGCTGGACAAGGTGCTGACCGTGTCAGAGCGCGAGGCGATCGCGGCGGCGCGCCGCTGCGCCCGCATGGAGGGGCTGCCGATCGGCATCTCGTCAGGTGCGGCGCTGCATGCCGCCCTCGCCGTCGCCCGCGATCCGGACAACCGCGGCAAGCAGGTCGTGGCCATCGTGCCCTCGTTCGCCGAGCGCTACCTGTCGACCTCGCTGTTCGCCGGCATGGGCTGAACGCCGGCCGCGGCGGGCGCCTGCCGTCGCCTCAGTGGACGATGATCTCGACGCGCCGGTTCTGCGCCTCGCGCACGTTGGGCCCGGTCGGCACCAGCGGATGGGTTTCGCCGAAGCCGTGCACCTCGATGACGTTCGCCGGCACTCCGTCGCGCACCAGCTCGGATTGCACCGCCTGCGCGCGCCGCACGGACAAGGCCTGGTTGTAGGCCTCGCCGCGCGGCCCGGGCCGGGCGGCCGAGGTGTCGGTGTAGCCGTTGACCTCCAGGCGGGTGACCTGCACCCGGGTCGAGGCCTGGGCGGCGGCGGCCACGATGTCGCGCGCCCGGTCGGAGAGCGTGGCGCTGTCCCAGTCGAAGAACACCAGGTAGCTGCGCGCCGGGGCCGGCGCCGGCGCGGCTTCGACCGGCGCTGCGGGCGGCGGCGGCGGCGCGGGGCTGAACTCGTAGCGCAGTCCGAGCAGCACCGAGTGGTTGTAGTCGCTGGTGATGTCCTGGTTGCCGCGTGAAAGCCCGTACGGTTGCGGGCCGAACGCGCCGGCGGTGCCGATGCCGCTGCCCGAGAACCGCTCCGGACCGAGCACGGAGAAGAACCTGTATTCCGCCGTCATCGACAGCCCGACCACCCAGGGGACCGGCACCGACAGCCCGAACATCGCCTGGTAGGCGAAATTGCCGGACGTGCCGCCGGTGTTCTGGGCATAGGGCAGTTCGGCGCTGGCGTAGTGCGTGTCGAGATGGGTCCAGGCATAGCCCGCGCCGACGCCGAAATAGGGATAGAGCCAGCTCTTGCCGATATCCATGTCGAACAGGGCGTTCACCATGGCGCCGTAATTCTGCTGGTCGCCGCCCGCCTCGCTCGGGAAGCGGCCGGTCAGGAAATGCTGCAGGGTGTTGTCGCGCCAGTTGCCCTCGAGCTCGACGCGGAAGCCGTTGCCGAACCCGTACCCGACCGAGCCCAGGCCGCCATAGCCCACCCCGAACCGGTCGCGCCCGCCCGGGAAGGCAGGCGAAAGGCGCACCGTCTCGTCCTGCAGGAAGTTGGCACCGCCGGCGATCGCACCGTAGAGGCCGGTGACCGGCTGGGCACGGGCCGTCTCCAGCGCCGCCGCGCCAGCAAGACCAAGGAGCGAGCAGCCGGCCAGCAGGAGGCTCTTCCGCACCCGTCTCGAAGTCGGCCCCATTACGCTACCACCCCATCCTGCCGGCAACGCCCGCGGGCGCACCACATCCCCGGTCTGCTCCTACCGTCTTTTTCCCCTCGTTAGAAGGGCTCAGGCGCGCCCTGCTGCAGCGCCGCAGCAGGGCCCCCGTTCCGGCTGTCGCCGAAGCTATGCTATCTCAGCGGGTCAGCGTTGCGCTACGGCAACACGTTGTAACGATAGTTAATGAAGTGTCCACTTTGCACTTCCGGATCGATCCGCGGCCGTTAACGTCGCCGGCACCGGGGCCGTCCAGCTTGGTCCCCGGAACGACGGAGATGCCGCATGCCCGATCCGACTCGACGCTCCACGGGCCGGGCCCGGCGGCATCTCGGCACGGCGGCGGCCCTGCCGATCGCCCTCGTGCTCGGGCACGCCGCCCACGCCCAGGTCACCGGTGCCAGCGACGTCGGCTCGGCCAATCCGGCAAGTGCCGGCAGCAACCAGGAGATCGTGGTCACCGGCTCGCGCATCGCGACCAGCAACACCACCAGCCAGGCGCCGGTCACGGTGGTCACCGCCAAGCAGATCGAGCAGTCCAGCGCGCAGACCGTCGAGGAGGTGCTGCAGAAGCTGCCCTCGATCGGCACCGGCGGGCTCTACGGCACGACCAACAATGGCGGCGAGGGCGCCTCCTGCACGGACCTGCGCAATCTCGGCATCACCCGCACGCTGGTGCTGGTCGACGGCAAGCGCGTCGTCCATTCCGGCATCTTCGGCGACGATTGCGTCGACCTCGACAACATTCCCGTGGGGCTGATCGACCGCATCGAGGTGCTGAAGGACGGCGCCTCGTCGATCTACGGTGCGGATGCCGTGGCCGGGGTGATCAACATCATCCTCAAGAAGAACTTCGTCGGCACCAAGATCAATCTCGGCGGCGACATCAGCGCCTCGGGCGACGACCGCACCGGCCAGATCAGCGGCACCACCGGCTTCGATTTCGCGCAGGGCCGCGGCAACCTGGCGCTCAGCGGCTCCTATCTCGACCAGGGGCCGATCCCGCAGAGCAACCGCGACTGGGCCAATCCGGTGCAGCAGCTCAACACGGTGGGCCAGAGCGAGTTCGGCTCCGCCATCCCGCCGCAGGGCCGCGTGTTCGACGGCGTCAACGTCGCCAACCCGATCCTCCCGGCGAACGGCCTGCTGTCGCTGGGCAACGGACAGTTCCGGCCGTTCACCGAAGCGGACCGCTATCCGTTCAACCAGGACCAGTATCTGCTCGGTAGCCTGAAGACCGGCAACCTGTCGGAGAACGCCCATTTCGACGTGACCGACCACGCGACGCTTTACCTGAACTCGTTCTGGACGCACAAGGAGACTCGCACCCAGCTGTCCGGCCAGCCGGTCAGCGGCGCGCTCGGCGGCACGCTGCCGGACGTGTTCACCATCCCGGCCGGCAACCCGTACAACCCGTTCGGCGAGGACGTCTACGAATACGTCCGCACCAACAATATCGGCCTGCGGCACACCGACACGGCCCAGGACACCTACCAGTTCACCGGCGGGCTGAAGGGCGAGCTCGGTGCCGGCTGGAACTACGACCTGTTCTATCTCTACGGCAAGTCGGAGAACACGATCCGCAACTATGACGAGATCAACTACGGGAATCTCGAGCAGGAGGTGGGCTTCCAGCAGACCTTCGACCAGACCGCACTCGATCCGTCCGCCACCGGCTTCTACAACCCCGGCGTCTGCGCCGCAGGTCGCGGCTGCGCGCTGATCAATCCGTTCAGCCCCAACTCCTGGTCGCAGGAGGCCAAGAGCTACGCGAGCTTCACCGAGCAGGATGTCGCCACCTTCTTCCTGCGCGAGGCGGGCGGCAACGTCACCAACTCCCATGTGGTCGACCTGCCCTACGGTCCGCTCGGGCTCGCCTTCGGCGTCGAGCATCGCGGCGAGCAGGGCTCCTACCATCCCGATCCGCTGGTCAGCTCGGGTGTGACACTCGAGAACACGCAGGAGCCCACCTCGGGCGGTTTCAACGTGACCGAGGTCTACGGCGAGGCGCGCATCCCGATCCTGGCCAGGCTGCCCGGCGTGCAGAATCTGAGTGCCGACATCTCAGGCCGCTTCTCCGACTACAACACCTTCGGCAGCGCGGAGACGTGGAAGGCCGGTCTCAACTACACGCCGGTCAAGGACATCCGCTTCCGCGCCAACATCGGCACCGCGTTCCGCCAGCCCTCCATCCAGGAGCTGTTCGGCGGCCAGGCGATCAGCTTCAACGAGGCCGTCGATCCCTGCGCCCAGATCAGCTCCTACGGCGCGCTCGCCGGCATCGTCGGTGCCAACTGCGCGCGCCAGCGGATCGGTCCCGGCTTCACCCAGACCTCCAGCCAGGTGCAGACCATCCAGGGCGGCAATCCGAACCTGCAGCCCGAAACGGCGCGCACCTACACCATCGGCACCGTGATCACCCCGCGCTGGACGCCGGCCCTGTCGGCGGTGATCGACTACTGGCACACGCGCATCCAGCGCCAGATCAGCTCGCTGCCGACCCAGACCGTGCTCGACAGCTGCTACACCAGTGCCAGTTTCGGCAACGCCCTGTGCAACGACATCGCCGCGCGCAACGGCGCGGGACAGCTGACCACGGTGACCGCGATCGACCAGAATCTCGGCGTGCTGCGCACCGACGGCATCGATTTCGATCTCAACTACATGATCCGTCTCGGCGGCGGCCACAACATCCAGCTGAGCAACGCCTTCACCGACACCTTCGCCTTCAACGAGCAGAATGTCCCCGACGGGCCGTTCCTCGACTATAACGGCCGCATCCTGTGGAACAGCAATCCGCAGCAGGGCTTCCCGCGCATCCGCGACAACGCCACCATCACCTATGCCCACAAGGCGTTCAGCTTCAGCTGGACGATGCGCTACATCGACGGCATGACGCTCAACAACGGGCTGTCCGACCTGATCCCGGGCGTCAACACGATCGTCAAGACCGACCAGGTCTTCTACCACGACATCGTCGCCACCTACACGTGGCGCAAGATCAACTTCATCGCTGGCATCGACAACCTTTTCGACCGCACGCCGCAGTTCGCCCCCGATGCCGCAACCAACACCGACCCGAGCGTCTATGACGTGATCGGCCGGCTGTTCTACCTCAAGACGCAGTTCAGCTTCTGATCCGAGGTCCGCTCGCGGCGTGGGCGCACGCCGCGGACCGGCAGGCCCCGGGGCAGGCCTGTCTTCGCCGTCCCGGACGCGGCCGGCCGGCCGCTCGGCCCGGATGGTGCGGCTCCGCCAACATGGCCCCGGGGATCGCCGTCAGGAGGCTGGCCGCCCCTGGCCGGGCGTGATCGTGGGCAGGCCGGCCAGCTTCCAGGCCTGCAGCCCGCCGGTCATGTGCGCCCGGTGCGCGATGCCAGCCTCCAGGCAGCGTGCGACCGCGGCGGCCGAGCGCTTGCCCGAGCCGCAATGGAACACCAGGTCGCATCCCTCCGGGCCGGGCAGCGCCGCGGGATCGAAGCTGGACAGCGGGAACAGCAGCGCGCCACGGATATGCTCGGCCGCATATTCCGGCGGCTCGCGGACATCGACCAGCACGATCGCCCTCTGGCGCATCCTGCCGTCGACCACGGCCGGCGGGAGTTCATCGGGTGCGCCGGCGGTCGTCATCTTCTCCTGCATTCCACTTCTCCTGCCTTTCCGTTGCCAGGCCTTTCCGTTGCCAGGCCTTCCAGTCCACGGTTTCCCCGGGGCATGGCTCTCTTCATCGCAGCCGTCCGCGGCGGCCCTGCCCAGGGCGGCACCGCGGGTCGATCCCCGCGAGGCGGCGGGGAAACGTCCCGGGGTCTGTCGTACGCGGGGATCGTATGCCGGAGTCGCAATCGCCGGCAGCCCGGCATTTCGCGTCCGTTGACCTGCGTCAACGCCGGGACCGGCCTGCACGCCTAGCGTCCGACGCTGCAAGCCAGGGATCGCGCCGTGGTCGTCATCGTCGCGCGCCGGATCGGCGGAGGCTGGACCAGCCCGGACGGGTGCGGGCGGGTTCACGATCCATGGCGGTCAGCCGACAGGAGCTTCGGGATGTACAGGGATTGGCCGCACGCCGAGGGTGAACTGTCGCGCGCGCTGGGCGACATCAGGGTCGGGGCACCGGAGACGATGAAAGCCTTCTCCGGCCTGGCGCGCGCGGCCCTCGAACCGCGGGCGCTCGACACGAAAACCAAGGAACTGCTCGCCCTCGGCATCGCGGTCGCGACCCGCTGCGACGGGTGCATCGCCTTCCACGCCGATGCGGCCGGCAAGGCCGGTGCGACACGCGACGAGATCATGGATGCGATGGGCATGGCCATCTACATGGGTGCGGGACCGAGCGTCATGTATGCCGCCCAGGCGGTCGAGGCCTTCGACCAGTTCTCGGCACGGCGGCAGGCGGCGGCGTGACGGCGGCCCGCCTTCATAACAGGACCGCCTCGAACGGCGGCTTGAGGTCCGGCCCGTCGAACTCCAGTACCCACAGGTCCGGGTCGCGTTTCAGCGCACGCTCCACGTAGGCGTCGACCGCGGGCTGATCGACCGGCTCCGCGCCGGTGGCCCGCAGCCAGGCGGGGCTGCCGTCGGTCGCGCGGACCTGGCTCAGCACGGTCATGCCGCCGGACCTGTCGCGCAGCACCACCAGCACGGTGCCGCCGTCCACGTCGCCGCGTCGCATCAGCATGCCCGAGCGTCCCTGCAGGTCGGCAAGGCGCAGCATGGCGCGCGCCCACAGCGCGGTCTTGAGGCGCGGCGTCTCGTCGCTCATCCGGGCGGCCTCCTCATGGGGTATCGACCGCCGCCGCCACCGCGTCCGGCAGCAGGGCCGCGTGATAGCGCGTGGGATCGTCGATCAGGGTCTTGGCCACGTCGAGATCGGTGTCGCTGCCGATCGCGGGCGGGCAGGTGGCGCGGATCTCCATGATCCGCGCGGCCGGCACGGGCGGCCGCAGCCGGCGCTCGGCGACCAGCGTGCGGCTCGAGTCCAGATCGCCCCGCGCCAGGGCGGCCATCGTCCGGCCGAGTGCCGACCCGCCCAGGCTGGTGCAGATCTCGGGCATCACTCCCAGGCCCTGCAACGGCCAGCCGAGCGGTGCCAGCACCCGGCTCCAGGTGACGAACAGCTCGCCCCCGTCGGGCAGCTGGGCGATGGTCTGCACCAGCCCCTTGCCCAGCGTCGCACTGCCCACCACGACCGCGCGCCGGTGGTCGGCCAGGGCGGCGGCCATGATCTCTGCGGCACTGGCCGTGCGCCCGTCGACCAGCACCACGATCGGCACGCCGCCGGTCAGGTCGCCGCCGCGCACCGCCCAGATGTGGTTGGCGTCCGGATCGCGGCCGCGCGTGACCACCGCGACGCCATGGTCGAGCACCAGGGCCACGGCGGTGACCGCCTGCTGCAGCAGCCCGCCGCGATTGCCGCGCAGGTCGAACACCAGCCCGCGCATCGGCGCCAGGGCGGCGCCGGGGCTGGAGCCGCCCGAACCCGCCTGCGACGCCTGGTCGAGGAACTGGCTCATCTCCTCGGCCGTGTCGGACGAGAAGCCGGTGATGCGCAGCACCACGATGTCGCCCGAGGAGAAGGCGAACACGGTCTCGGGGGGAACCTGGGCGCGGCTGATGGACACGGTCTGCGCCAAACCGCGGCCGGCCGGTGCCACGGTGAGCGAGACGGCACTGCCCGCACGCCCCTGCAGCGCCTGCTGGATGTCGCCCAGGTCCCGCCCGCGGGTCGGGCGGCCATCGATCGCCAGCAGCCTCTGCCCGGCCGACAGCCCGGCCGCCCAGGCCGGCCCGTTCGCATTGACCGCGGTGATCAGCACCGTGCGTCCGCTGCGCACCACCGTGATGCCGCAATCGGCGGTCGCCCCTTCGCGGTTGCTGCGCTCGCTGCGTGCCGGCACGGGGGCGACGTAGCGCGAATACGGGTCGAGGTGGTTGCACAGCTCGTCGAAGAAGCTCTGGATGAGCGCCGGCTGGCCGAGCATGCGCAGGGCGTCCGAATGCTGCCACGCCGCCTGGGTGAGCCGGCCCACCAGCTCGGTCCAGCCGGCGAGGTCGGCGTCGGCCGGTGCCCGTTCGGCCGTCACCAGCCGGTCGGCGGCGAGCAGGCGCACCAGGCCGTCGCGCGACTCCACGGTCAGCGACGGGTCGAGCGCGGTGAGGCCGCCCAGGCCCCAGAGGCTGAACTGACGGTCGCTGTATGGCTCGAGGGTGCGGGGTCCGAGGAAGTTGAGCGCCGTGCCGACCACGCTTTCCAGGAGCGCGACGTCGAGCGATGTCGGGCCCGTGGCGAGTGCGGTCTGCATCTGGGCCGCCGCCTGCGCAGGCAGGCAGACCAGGACCAGGACGACGATGGCCGCGCACGGGCCGAGCCTGCGCAGGCCGCGGCGCCCGACCGGACCGCCCCCCGGGGTCAAGGTGGCAGCGTCGTGGTCCGCCCTCGTGCCGCGCCAGCGCGCGCGGGTCCTGACGCCCCCCGACGCGCCTTGCGTCCCACCTGGTCCGGGCCGGTCATCGCGAACAGCAGGCCGCCGGTGACCGGCGTTGCCTCGACCAGTTGCACCACGACCTCCTGTGCCAGGTGCCAGGAAACCCGCGAGCGTCGGCCGGTCAGAGCGTGAGTGGTTTCGTCAAGCATCCAGAAATCGTCCGGCAGCGCGGAGATCGGCACCAGACCGCTGGCCCCGGTTTCAGTGAGTGTGACGAAAAGGCCAAAGCGGGTCACGCCGGAAATGCGCGCGGCGAAGCGCGCACCCACTTTGTCCGCCATGTAGGCAGAAATGTAACGATCAACCGCGTCGCGTTCGGCCAGGGCGGCGCGCCGCTCGGTGAGGGTGATGTGTTCGCCGCGCTCGGCGAAGGCCGCCCCCGCCGCCGGGTCGAGCCCGTCCGGCCCGAGCCGGAGCCCGGCGACCAGCGCGCGATGCACGAGCAGGTCGGCATAGCGTCGGATCGGCGAGGTGAAATGGGCGTAGGCCGACAGCGCAAGGCCGAAATGGCCGATATTGTCCGGCCCGTAGGCGGCCTGGCTCTGGCTGCGCAGCACCAGCTCGTTGATCTGTGCCGCCGCCGGATGGCCGCGGACGCGATCCAGCAGGCGCTGCAGGTCGGCCGCGCGCAGCTCGCCGGCCGGCTTGAGCGCCACCGCCAGCTCCGGGGCGAGAACCGACAGCGCCTCGCGCAGCCCGTCGAGCTTTTCCGGCGAGGGCGGTGCGTGCAGCCGGTACATGCAGGGCAGGCGCAGCCGCTGCAGTTCGCGCGCCGCGGCGACGTTGGCCAGCACCATGAACTCCTCGATCAGCCGGTGGCTGTCGAGACGCGCGCGCGGCCTGATCGCCCGCACGCGGCCGTCCTCGTCGAGCTCGATCCGGCGCTCGGGCAGGTCGAGGTCCAGCGTGCCGCGGCGCGCCCGCGCCTGGGCGAGGGCGGCAAAGGCGCCGTAGAGCGCCAGCCGCCCGTCACGCGCCAGACCCCCCCGGCCCCCGCCCGCCCCCCCCCCCCCCCCCCCCCCCCCCCCCCCC